>Ga0209277_10000157_pt1 | contig 35769 bp, 27 predicted proteins | sample JI81AbrownDNA_FD_187503 | JGI IMG/M metagenome (GOLD analysis project Ga0209277, IMG submission 187503) | Wastewater effluent complex algal communities from Wisconsin, to seasonally profile nutrient transformation and Carbon sequestration -... | ecosystem: Engineered > WWTP > Effluent > Algae... | reverse complement strand
CGGTCTGCGGGCAGCCCTGCAGCTTTCAGAAGCAGGCATGAAGACAGCTGTCCTGACGAAGGTTTTCCCGACTCGCTCGCACACTGTGGCGGCTCAGGGCGGCGTTGCTGCTTCGCTCGGCAATTCGACGGAAGACAATTGGCACTGGCACATGTACGACACCGTCAAGGGGTCGGACTGGCTGGGTGACCAGGACGCAATCGAGTTCATGGTCAAGAAGGCCAACGAGGTCGTCGTCGAGCTCGAGCATTACGGCATGCCGTTTGACCGTACCGACAACGGGAAGATTTATCAGCGTCCTTTCGGCGGCCATTCGCAGAACTACGGTCAGACCCCCGTTTCCCGCTCCTGTGCTGCGGCTGACCGTACTGGTCACGCCATGCTGCACGCGCTGTATCAGCGCAACGTACGCGCCAACACCCAGTTCTTCGTGGAATGGATGGCGATGGACCTGATCCGCAACGCGGACGGTGACGTGCTCGGCGTGACGGCGATGGAAATGGAGACCGGCGAGGTATCGATTTTCCATGCCAAGGCCACCATTTTCGCAACTGGCGGCGCCGGTCGTATCTATTACAGCTCTACCAATGCCTTCATCAACACTGGCGACGGTGTCGGTATGGCGGCTCGTGCCGGCATTCCGCTGGAAGACATGGAATTCTGGCAATTTCACCCGACCGGTGTGGCGGGTGCCGGCGTGCTGATTACCGAAGGTGTCCGTGGCGAGGGTGGCATTCTGCGCAATGCCTCCGGCGAGCGTTTCATGGAGCGTTATGCGCCCAACCTGAAGGATCTGGCGTCCCGGGATGTGGTCTCCCGTGCGATGACCACCGAAATCAATGAAGGTCGCGGTTGTGGCAGCGCCAAGGATCACGTGTTGCTCGACATCACGCACCTGTCGCCCGAAACCATCAACAAGCGCCTGCCTGGCATTCGCGAGATTTCGATCCAGTTTGCTGGCATTGACCCGATCAAGGCCCCGATTCCTGTCGTGCCTACCTGCCACTACCAAATGGGCGGTATCCCGACCAACTACAAGGGTCAGGTTGTCGTGCCTAAGGACGGCAATTCGAATGTGCCGATCGTCGGTTTCTACGCTGCGGGTGAATGTGCCTGTGCGTCGGTGCACGGTGCAAACCGCCTTGGCACCAACTCGCTGCTCGATCTGCTGGTGTTCGGCAAGGCTGCAGGCGAAACCGTGGTGTCAGACTTCCAGTCCGGTCAGCTCAAGCTCCAGCCGCTTCCCGAAGATGCAGCCGATGTCTCACTGGCGCGGATTGCACGCCTGGAAAGCCAGACCGGTGGCGAGGATGTGCACGAAGTTCGTCTCGAGATGCAGCGCGTGATGCAGAAGCATGCCGGCGTCTTCCGCTTTGCTGACGTCTTGAAGGAAGGTGTCACCAAGATCATGGAAGTTGCCGAGCGCGCCAAGCGGACCCAGATCAAGGACAAATCCAGAGTCTGGAACACCGCCCGCACCGAGGCACTCGAACTCGACAATCTGATCGAAGTGGCCAAGGCGACGATGGTGTCCGCCGAAGCACGCAAGGAGTCCCGTGGCGCCCACGTTCGTGACGATGCGATCGACTGTGCCGAGACCCCGAATGGCCGTGACGATGTGAATTGGCTCAAGCACACGCTGTGGTACAGCCAGGGCAATCGCCTCGACTACAAGCCGGTGAATCTGCAGCCGATGTCTGCCGATGTCGAGCCGATCGCGCTGGCCAAGCGTACCTACTGAGCGTCCCGGAGAATAGAACATGAGCAGCAAGCGAACCGTACAGTTCAAGATTTACCGCTACGATCCGGACAAGGACGACAAGCCCTATATGCAGGATATTTCTGTCGAGCTCGAAGAGTCCGACAAGAAGCTGCTGGACGCGCTGGTTCGACTCAAGGCCAAGGACGATACGCTGTCCTTCCGTCGTTCCTGCCGCGAAGGTGTCTGTGGTTCCGATGCCATGAACATCAATGGCAAGAACGGTCTGGCCTGTCTGACCTCAATGGACGAGGTCGTTCAGCCCATCGTCCTGCGTCCTCTGCCCGGTCTGCCGGTCATTCGCGACGTCATCGTCGATATGACCCAGTTTTTCAAGCAGTACCACTCGATCAAGCCGTATCTGATCAACAATGATCCGCCGCCCGAGCGTGAGCGCCTGCAGTCTCCGGAGGACCGCGAAGAGCTCAACGGCCTTTACGAGTGCATCCTGTGCGCGTGCTGCTCGACGAGCTGCCCGTCGTTCTGGTGGAATCCTGACAAGTTTGTCGGACCTGCCGGCTTGCTGGCTGCGTATCGCTTCCTGGCAGATACGCGTGACCAGGCAACCAGTGAGCGTCTGGACAATCTTGACGACCCGTATCGTCTGTTCCGTTGCCACTCCATCATGAACTGCGTGGATGTCTGCCCGAAGAGTCTCAATCCCACCAAGGCTATCGGGAAGATCAAAGACATGATGGTTCGTCGCGCGGTATGACGATCAACAGGGGGCGTGTGCGCTGGCAGTGCCGTCGGGCTCTTCTTGAGCTCGACCTGGTGTTCGCGCGCTTCCTTGAAAGGCACTTTGATCATCTGAGCGATGATCAGCTGGCCGATCTCGATGACCTGCTGATTGTCGAAGATCATGACCTGTGGGCCATGATCAACGGCAGCCAGCCGGTTGCGGATGATCGCTGGAAAGAAATGGTGGATTTGCTGCGGGCCGGTTAAAGCAGCGGATTCAGCGCTTGGCAGCTGTGGAGTTCAACAGGGAAAAGGGACCAAAATATGACGACGCAACGTACTGCTACACTGACTGTAGATGGCAAGCCCGTAGAGTTTCCGATCATGTCGGGAACGCATGGCAATGATGTGATCGATATCCGTACTCTCGGCGGAAAGACCGGATACTTCACGTATGACTCCGGTTTCCTGTCCACGGCGAGCTGTCAGTCCAGCGTCACCTACATTGATGGTGACAAGGGCGAATTGCTCTATCGCGGCTATCCGATCGAGCAACTGGCCGAAAACTGCAATTTTCTGGAAGTCACCTACCTGCTGAAGAACGGCCAGCTGCCGAACGCAAAGCAGAAGAGCGACTTTGAAAACACCATCAAGAGTCACACGATGGTGCATGAGCAGCTCTCCAAGTTCTTCTCCGGCTTCCGTCGCGATGCTCACCCGATGGCAGTGATGACGGGTGTGGTCGGCGCGCTGTCCGCCTTCTACCACGATGCGATGGATTTCTCGGATGCCGAGCACCGCAACGTCAGTTTCAACCGGCTTGTGGCCAAGCTGCCGACGATCGTGGCCATGGCTTACAAGTACAACACCGGCATGCCGTTCATGTATCCGGACAACGGGCTGGATTACACCTCGAACTTCATGCGCATGATGTTCGGCAACCCGTGCGAAAAGTACGTGCCGAATCCGGTTCTGGTTCGCGCTCTGGACATCATCTTCACGCTGCACGCCGACCACGAGCAGAACGCCTCCACTTCGACAGTGCGTCTGGCGGGTTCCTCCGGTGCCAACCCCTTTGCGTGTATCGCTGCAGGCATCGCCTGTCTGTGGGGTCCGGCGCACGGCGGCGCGAACGAAGCCTGCCTGAAAATGCTCGAAGAAATCGGCGACGTTTCCCGCGTTGGCGAGTACATCGCCCGTGCCAAAGACAAGAACGACAGTTTCAAACTGATGGGCTTTGGTCACCGCGTGTACAAGAACTTCGATCCGCGCGCCAAGCTGATGCGCAAGGTTTGCTACGATGTTCTGAGCGAACTCGGTCTTGAAAACGACCGTCTCTTCAAGCTTGCAATGGAGCTGGAAAAGATCGCTCTTGAAGATCCGTATTTCGTCGAGAAGAAACTCTACCCGAACGTGGACTTCTACTCCGGCATCGTGCAGAAGGCGCTCGGCATCCCGACCGAAATGTTCACCTGCATCTTCGCTCTGGCCCGTACCGTTGGCTGGATGACCCAGTGGGAAGAAATGATCACCGATCCGGAATACAAGATCGGTCGCCCGCGTCAGCTCTATATCGGCGCCGCTCGTCGCGACGTCGTGCCGCTGTCCCAGCGCGGCTAAGCAAGCCCTGAGGGGGAGGGGACACAGAAGTCGAATGCGGGATGCTCGAGTTATCGAGTGATCCCGCTTCGTTTATCTGATTAGAAAACTAGAGGGCTCCCTCTCTGCATTGAAGTAGTTCAAAAAATCAAGACACATGCCAGGTGGACGCCAATGATGAAACAGCTTTTTGAAAGCTCCCAACTGTTCGGCAGCAATGCGCCGTTCATCGAGGAACTTTACGAGAACTACCTCGACAACCCGGATTCCGTATCCGACGAATGGAGGGGCTATTTCGATTCGCTGCAAAACACTCCGGGTAGCGGCCGCGATGTCGCGCACTATCCGATCATTAATGCCTTTGCCGAGATGGCAAAGCGCGGCCCGGTTCGTACCGTGCTTGCTTCGGGCGGCGGCGACCAGAAGCAGGTCAGCGTCCTGCAACTGATCAACGCCCACCGATTCCTCGGTACCCGCTGGGCCCAGCTCGATCCGCTCAAGCGCACCGAGCGTCCGGATATCCACGAGCTGGAGCTCTCCCACTACGGCTTCACCGAAGCCGATCTGAACGAGACCTTCAATACTGGCTCGTTCCACGGCCTGCCGAGCGATCGTGCCACTCTGCGCGAGATCCTCGACGCCGTTCGCCAGACCTACTGCGGCTCCATCGGCGCCGAGTACATGTACATGACGGACATCGGCGAGAAGCGCTGGATCCAGGCTCGTCTCGAACCGAACCGCGGCAAGCCTTTGTTCGACGCTACCAAGCAACGCCGGATTCTCGAGCGCCTCACGGCCGCCGAGACAATGGAGCGCTATCTGCACACCAAGTACGTCGGCCAGAAGCGCTTCTCACTGGAAGGTGGCGAAAGCACGATCGTCGCGATGGACGAACTGGTTCGTGCATCCGGCAGCCGGGGCGTCCAGGAAATCGTCATCGGCATGGCTCACCGCGGCCGCCTGAACGTGCTGGTGAATACGCTCGGCAAGTCGCCGAACATGCTGTTCTCCGAGTTCGAAGGCAAGGCCGCTTCCGACCTTTCCGCCGGCGACGTGAAGTACCACATGGGTTTCTCCAGCGATGTCATGACGGCTGGCGGCCCGGTCCACCTGACGCTCGCCTTCAACCCGTCGCACCTTGAAATCGTCAACCCGGTGGTCGAAGGCTCGGTGTATGCCCGTCAGACCCGTCGCGGCGAAACCGGCAAGTCGGAAGTCGTTCCGGTGATCATTCACGGCGATGCTGCCGTTGCCGGCCAGGGCGTGAACCAGGAAATGCTCAACTTCGCGCAGACGCGTGGCTACGGCACGGGCGGCACGATCCACGTTGTCGTGAACAACCAGATCGGCTTCACGACGTCTGATCCGCGCGACTACCGTTCCTCGCTGTATTGCACGGACATCTTCAAGATGTCCGAAGCGCCGATCTTCCACGTGAACGGTGACGATCCTGAAGCGGTTGCCTTCGTGATAGGCATCGCTGTCGAGTATCGGCAGGAATTCAAGAAGGACGTGGTTGTAGATATCGTCTGCTTCCGCAAGCTTGGTCACAACGAGGCCGACGAGCCGATGGTGACCCAGCCGCTGATGTACAAGAAGATCGCCAAGCACCCGGGCACGCGCAAGCTCTACGCCGACAAACTGGTCGCGCAGGGCATCTGTCAGGCCGACGAGCCGGAGCAGTTCATCAAGGACTATCGCGCTGCACTCGACAAGGGCGAGCTCCTCATCAATCCCGTGCTGTCCGACTTCAAGCGCCAGTTCTCCCAGGACTGGGGGCCGTACGTCCACAAGAAGTACACCGACAAATGCGACAGCAAGGTGCCGATGGCCGAGCTCAAGCGGCTGTCCAAGGCGCTGACCACGACGCCTGAAGGCTTCGTGCTGCACTCGCGTGTCCAGAAAATCATCGACGACCGCAAGGCGATGGGCGAAGGCAAGCTGCCGCTCGACTGGGGTATGGGCGAAAACCTCGCTTACGCCAGCCTGCTGGTGCAAGGCTTCCCGGTGCGGATTTCCGGCGAAGACGTGGGCCGCGGTACCTTCTTCCACCGTCACGCTGCGCTGCACGACCAGAACCGTGACAAGTGGCATGACGGCACGCTCTACCCGCTGCAGAACATTCGTGAGGGTCAGGCGCCGTTCTACTGCTACGACTCGGTGCTGTCCGAAGAGGCCGTGCTGGCCTTCGAGTACGGCTACTCGTCAGCCGAGCCCAACCAGCTCGTTATCTGGGAAGCCCAGTTCGGCGACTTCGCCAACGGTGCCCAGGTGGTGATGGACCAGTTCATCAGCTCCGGCGAGGCCAAGTGGGGTCGTCAGTGTGGCCTGGTCATGATGTTGCCGCATGGCTACGAAGGTCAGGGCCCCGAGCACTCGTCCGCCCGTATCGAGCGCTACATGCAGTTGTGTGCCGAGATGAACATGGAAGTGTGCATCCCGTCCGGCCCGTCGCAGATCTTCCATCTGCTGCGTCGCCAGGCCCTGCGCAAGCTGCGCAAGCCGCTGGTAATCATCACGCCCAAGTCTTTGCTGCGCCACAAGGATGCCGTGTCCTCGCTTGAGGATCTCTCCAAGGGCACTTTCGAAACCGTGATCGGCGAAGTCGACGAGCTCGATGCCAACGCAGTCAGGCGCGTGGTGGTGTGCTCGGGCAAGATCTACTACGATCTGCTGGCCCATCGTCGTGCCAACGACATCAAGGACATCGCCATCGTTCGCCTTGAGCAGCTCTACCCGTTCCCGGCGGATGCTTTCACGGGCGAAGTGAACAAGTACCCGAACGCCAAGGAAGTGGTGTGGTGCCAGGAAGAGCCCCGTAACCAGGGCGTCTGGTATTGGCTCGCTTCCCGCCATCATCTGGACAGTGCGCTTGGCGACAATCACAAGTTCCTGCTGGTGTCTCGTCCGGCCTCTGCATCGCCGGCCGTGGGTTACTACGCCAAGCACAACGCGCAGCAGAAAGCGGTTATCGAAAATGCGTTTGGCGAAATCAAAGCCTGATGCCCAAGTCCGTGCTGAACTGAACATAAGGGAAGAAACATGCTGATCGAAGTCAAAGTACCGCAACTGTCCGAGTCCGTTTCCGAAGCCACGCTGGTTAGCTGGCACAAAAAGGAAGGCGATGCCGTTGGTCGCGACGAAAACCTGATCGACATCGAAACCGACAAGGTCGTGCTCGAGACCCCGGCCCCGGCTGCCGGCGTGCTGGTCAAGATCGTCAAGAACGGCGGCGATTCCGTGACCTCGGGTGAAGTCATTGCGACCATCGATACCGAAGCCACTGCGGCTGCCGGTGCTCCGGCTGCTGCTGCAGCACCTGCCGCTGTCGCTGCGCCTGCCGCTGCTTCGTCTTCTGCTGCTGGCGCGGCCAGCCCGTCGGCCCGCAAGATTCTCGACGAGAAGGGTGTGGCTGCCGCCGACGTGTCCGGCTCCGGCCGTGGTGGTCGTGTGACCAAGGAAGATGCGGTTGCTGCCCAGCCGAAGGCTGCTGCGGTTGCCGCGCCGGCCGTGGCGATTGCCACCGGCGATCGTCCCGAGCAGCGCGTTCCGATGACCCGCCTGCGTGCCCGCATTGCCGAGCGCCTGATCCAGTCGAAGAACGAAAACGCCATCCTCACCACCTTCAACGAAGTCAACATGGCTCCGGTGATGGCCCTGCGCAAGCAGTATGCCGAGAAGTTCGAGAAGGCTCATGGCGTGCGCCTGGGCTTCATGGGTTTCTTCGTGAAGGCTGCTGTTGCGGCCCTCAAGAAGTACCCGGTCCTGAACGCCTCGGTTGATGGCAACGACATCGTCTACCACGGTTACATCGACATCGGCATCGCTGTCGGTTCGCCCCGTGGCCTGGTGGTGCCGATCCTGCGCGACGCCGACCAGATGTCCATCGCCGACATCGAGAAAAAGATTGCCGAATATGGCCAGAAGGCCAAGGACGGCAAGATCTCCCTCGAAGAGCTCACCGGCGGCACCTTCTCCATCTCCAACGGTGGTGTGTTCGGTTCGATGATGTCGACCCCGATCATCAACCCGCCGCAATCGGCGATTCTCGGCATCCACGCAACCAAGGATCGCGCCGTGGTTGAAAATGGTCAGGTTGTGGTTCGCCCGATCAACTACCTCGCCATGTCCTACGACCACCGGATCATCGATGGCCGTGAAGCCGTGCTTGGACTGGTGACCATGAAGGAAGCCATGGAAGATCCGTCGCGTCTGCTGCTGGACGTCTGATCTCTCTGACCTGAGGCACGGCGGCGGCGGGTTTCCTGTCGCCGCCGTGCCTTGTTTCAATCCGAACAAGGAAGAATACACATGGCGAAGCAATTCGATGTTCTGGTCATCGGCGGTGGTCCCGGTGGCTACGTGGCTGCGATCCGCGCTGCGCAACTGGGTTTCAGCACGGCGTGCGCCGAATCCAATCCCTACGCCGATCCGAAGGGCGAGCCCCGTCTGGGCGGCACCTGCCTCAACGTGGGCTGCATTCCCTCGAAGGCGCTGCTGCATACCTCCCACCTGTTTGAGGAGGCCGGTCACAGCTTCGAGGAGCAGGGCATTTCCGTGGGCACGCCGAAGATCGACGTGACCAAGATGATTGCCCGCAAGTCCAAGGTGGTCGACCAACTCACGTCCGGCATCAAGGGCCTGTTCAAGAAGAACAAGGTCACCTTCCTGGCGGGGCATGGTTCTTTCGTCGCCAAGACCGACGCCGGCTGGCAGGTCAAGGTGGGCGAAGAGATCGTCGAGGCCAAGCAGGTCATCGTGGCAACCGGTTCGTCCGCTCGTCACCTGCCGGGCATTCCGGTCGATAACAAGCTGATTTGCGACAACATCGGCGCCCTCGACATCAATGCCGTGCCCAAGCGCCTCGGCCTTATCGGTTCCGGTGTGATTGGCCTCGAAATGGGTTCCGTGTGGAATCGCCTCGGTTCCGAAGTGACCATCCTCGAAGCGATGGACAGCTTCCTCGGCGCGGCCGACCAGGACGTCGCGAAGGAAGCCCTCAAGCTCTTCACCAAGCAGGGTCTCGACATCAAGCTGTCGGTCAAGGTCGGCAAGGTGACGGCCGGCAAGAAGTCCGTCACGGTCGAGTACGAGACCAAGGATGGCGCCATGACGGCCGAATTCGACCGCCTGATCGTTTCCGTCGGCCGTGTGCCTAACACCGGCGGCCTCAATGCCGAAGCGGTCGGCCTCAAGATCGACGCCCGTGGCTTCATCGAGGTCGATGATCACTGCAAGACCAGCTTGCCTGGCGTGTGGGCGGTGGGTGACGTGGTGCGTGGCCCGATGCTGGCGCACAAGGCGATGGAAGAAGGCGTGATGGTTGCCGAGCTGATGGCTGGCCAGGCCGGTCACTGCAATTTCGACACCGTGCCGTGGGTCATCTACACGTCGCCGGAAATCGCCTGGGTCGGCAAGACCGAGCAGCAGCTCAAGGCCGATGGCGTCGAGTACCGTGTCGGCAAGATCCCGTTTGCGGCCAACGGCCGTGCGCTGGGTGCAGGCAACCCGTCCGGCTTCGTCAAGATGCTGGCCGACGCCAAGACCGACCGTATCCTCGGCGTGCATATCATTGGTGCCAACGCGTCCGAGCTGATCGGCGAGGCCGTGGTGACGATGGAGTTTGCGGGTGCTTCCGAAGATCTGGCGCGCATCTGCCATGCTCATCCGACCCTGTCGGAAGTGGTGCATGAAGCAGCGCTGGCCGTGGATAAGCGTCCGCTGCACTTCTGAAGGCTCTGATGGAGCGGGGCGGCCGTGAGGTCGTCCTGTTTCAGCCGGGGGTGGTCAGGCGCTAAAATGCCTGCCCGCCCCCGATTTATTTTGGTTTTACCCAATCAAGACAATGCCCCACCACATTCTCAAAGTCTCTGAAAACGGCATGCTCGACGCCTACGAGGCGACCCTCAAGGCCAAGGGTTTCAAGTCAGACCCGGCCCAGAGCGCGGCGGCTCAGCGGCTGCAGGGGCTCTACTCCGAACTGGTGGCTTTCAAGGTTGCCCGGCGCGGGACGATCCGCAGGCTCCTGTCGCGACCCAAGGAGCCGCGCAGCGTTTATTTCTGGGGAGGAGTGGGGCGCGGCAAGAGCTTCCTTATGGATTGCTTTTATGACTCGGTGCCTTACCAGCGCAAACGCCGGGTGCACTTCCATGCCTTCATGCAGGAAGTGCAGAACGACCTCAAGAAATTCAACAACGAGCCGGATCCGCTGCAAAAGGTCGCCGATCGTATTTCCCGCGAAACCCGCCTGCTGTGTTTCGACGAGTTTCACGTGTCGGACATCGCCGATGCGATGATCCTCGGCCGATTGCTCGAGGCCTTGTTTGCCCGCGGCACGGTCTTCGTGATGACCTCCAACTATCCGCCGGACGGCCTCTACCCGAACGGCCTGCAGCGTATCAACTTCATGCCCACCATCGACATGATCAAGCGTCGTTTCGATGTGGTCGAGGTGGATCACGGAACGGATTACCGGCTGCGCACGCTCGAACAGATGGATGCCTTCCTCGTACCTGCCGACGCAGCGGCCGACCAGCATCTTGCAATGGATTTCGAGAAGATCGCCGGCACGAGGGGCGAGCCTGGCGAGATCGAGGTGCTGGAGCGGACCCTCAAGGTGCAGCGCAAGGCGCCGGGGGTGATCTGGTTCGACTTTGACACGCTGTGTGGTGGCAACCGGTCGCAAAACGATTACCTCGAAATTGCCCGCGAGCATCACACGCTGATTCTCTCCCGCGTGCCCAGGATGAGCGCGGGGATGGCATCCGAGGCGCGGCGTTTCACCTGGTTGATCGACGTGCTTTACGATCACCGGGTCAAGCTGGTGGTCAGTGCCGAGTGCCAGGCGTATGACCTTTACCGCGAAGGGCACAAGGCCAACGAGTTCCTGCGCACCGTCAGCCGGCTGATCGAGATGCGTTCCCGCGACTACCTCGCCGAAGCGCACCGCACTGAGTAAACGCTCGATGAGCGCGTGGCGCATCGCCTTCTTTGCCGGTCTGGCCGCGGTGGCCGCGCCGGCAGCGGCCGGGGCGCAGCTCGAGATCGTCACGCTCCGGCATCGCCCGGCCGAGCAGGTTTTGTCCGGCCTTCAGCCCTTCGTCGAGCCGGGCGGCGCCGTCAGCAGCCTGGGCGACAAGATCCTGCTGCGGGTTTCACCGGCCAATCTTGCCGAACTGCGCACGGCCATAGCGGCGTTGGACACGCCGCTGCGGCAACTTGTCGTGTCGGTGCGCCAGGGCCGTGCATGGCACGGGCAGGGTGACGGTGTCGGCGTCTCCGTCCGCGGCGGCCGGGTTGAGATCCAGGGCGGCAGCGCCGACAGCCAGCGCGAGGACACGGTCAGCCAGCAGGTGCAGGTGCTCGAAGGCGGCCGGGCGCTGATCCGCGTCGGGCAGTCGCTTCCGCTGGTGATGCGCGAGTGGCGGGCGACGCCGGGAGGCTGGGTGCAGGTGGATTCCGTGCGTCGCGCGGATGTGGGCTCGGGCTTTTACGCGCTGCCGCAGGTGCTGGGCGATCGGGTGAATGTCGAGATCAGTCCGTCGCTGGAACGGGTCGGGCCGGATGGCGTGGTGGAGTCGGCGCGACTGACGACCACGGTTTCCGGGCCGCTGGGCGCGTGGATTCCCCTGGGGGCCAGTCAGTCGGACACCCATCGCACGGATTACGGCAGCACCGGATTGGCCCGGAGCAGCAGCCAGTCCGGCGGCCAGGTCTGGCTGCGCGTCGATGCGATCGAATAGCATCTCTTCCTGCTTCCTGAATATGAATATTGAAACCGCTTTTGCCGCCGATGGCCCCCTGGCCGCGGCGATCCCCGGATTTTCCCCGCGCCCGCAGCAGGTCGAGATGGCCGAGCGCATCGCCAGCACGCTCAAGGAGAACCGCGTGCTGGTGGCCGAGGCCGGGACCGGTACCGGAAAAACCTACGCCTACCTGGTTCCGGCGCTGCTGAACGGCGGCAAAGTGATCATCTCCACCGGCACCAAAACCTTGCAGGACCAGCTCTTCAACCGCGACCTGCCCACCATTCGCGCCGCGCTCAAGGTGCCGGTCGGGGTTGCCTTGCTCAAGGGCCGCGCCAATTACGTGTGCCATTACCACCTGACCCGCAACCTCGTCGACGGCCGTTTCCACACCCCCGAGGATTCGGCCCACGTGCGTGCCATCGGGCGCTTCATGGAAATAACCCAGAGCGGCGACAAGGCCGAATGCCCGGAAGTGCCGGAAGACGCCCTTGCCTGGCAGTTTGCCACTTCGTCGCGGGACAACTGCCTGGGGCAGGAATGCCCCAACATCAAGGAATGTTTCGTCGCCAACGCCCGGCGGGCGGCGATGGACGCCGACGTGGTGGTGGTCAACCATCACCTGTTCTTTGCCGACGTGATGCTGCGTGACGAGGGCATGGGCGAATTGTTGCCCTCGTGCAACGCGGTGATCTTCGACGAAGCCCACCAGCTGCCGGAAACCGCCAGCCTGTTTTTCGGCGAAAGTGTTTCCACGGCCCAGCTTCTCGAGCTTGCCCGCGATACGCGCTCGGAAACCGTGGCCGCCGCGCGGGATTGCATCGACCTGATCGAAGCCACCCGCAAGCTCGAAAAAGCCGCCCGCGACCTGCGTCTGTCCATTCCCACCGAAAACGCCCGCTTTGGCTTTGCGCAGCTGGACGACAACAAGGCCTTCCACGAAGCCGTCGAGATCCTGGACACCGAACTGGCAGGCTTCGGCACGATGCTCGAAACCCAGGCCGAACGTTCGGAAGGCCTCGCCAACTGCCTGCGCCGCACCCAGGAGCTGCAGGAGCGGCTGGCCCGCTGGCAGGTGCCGGAGGGCGGCGAGTGGGTGCGCTGGGTTGAAGTCTTCAGCCAGACCTTGTCCCTCAATGCCACACCGCTGTCGATCGCCGCAATCTTCAAGCGCCAGATGGATGGCCATCCGCGGGCCTGGGTGTTCACCTCGGCCACCCTGGCTGTCGGCCGGGATTTTGGCCATTACTGCCGCGAGCTGGGCCTCAATTGGGTCGAACCACCGATCGAAACCGCCGTGTGGGGCAGCCCCTTCGATTACCAGGAGCAGGCCGTGCTCTACGCACCGCAAGGCATGCCCGAGCCGAACAGCCCCGAATACCCGGATGCGGTGGCCAAGGTGGCTTTTCCGCTGATCCGCGCGGCCCATGGCCGAAGCTTCGTGCTGTGCACTTCGCTGCGCGCCATGCGCCGCATCCACGAACTGATCGCCGATGATCTCGCCCGCGAAAAGCTGGATTTGCCGCTGCTGATCCAGGGCGAAGGTTCGCGTACCGAACTGCTCGAGCGCTTCCGGCGCCTCGGCAACGCCATCCTGGTGGCCAGCCAGAGCTTCTGGGAAGGCGTGGACGTGCCCGGTGATGCGCTGTCGGTGGTGGTGATCGACAAGCTGCCCTTCGCGCCGCCCGACGACCCCGTGCTGGCGGCGCGCATTGAAAACATGCGGAAGGCCGGCCGCAACCCCTTCATGGAATACCAGTTGCCGCGTGCGGTGATCAACGTCAAGCAGGGGGCCGGCCGCTTGATCCGCACCGAGCGCGACAAGGGCGTGCTCGCCATCTGCGATCCGCGCATGCTCACCAAGCCCTACGGCAAGCGCGTCTGGCAAAGCCTGCCGCCGATGCGGCGCAGCAAGCACGAGGCCGAGGTGGTGGCGTTTCTTGAAGAGCTGCCGCCGCCGGCGGCGCGCACCTAAGCAAGGCAGGCGCTTGATACAATCCGGCGCCTGCCTGTTCATTGTTCCGCGTTGCCCTCCATGCCCGTCAAAGGCTCATCCAAGCTTTCCGAAACATTTCTTGCCGCGCTGGTAAGCGGCAACTGCGCGGGCACTGCCGAGGCGCTCAATGCCGGCTGCCAGTGCGTCTCGCTCGACCGCCAGGCGCTTGTCGGCGCGCTCGCCCGCGACCCGCGGGACGGCGCGCTGCAGGCCATGCTGGCCGAATCGCGGCCGCACCTTTTCGCCGATTCGATGGCCTTTGTGTCGGCCCGCCACGTCAAGCGCATGGCCGAGGTGGTGGCGGCCATCGAACAGGTTGTCGCGTTGCCGGCCTGGCAGGACGCGGTTTTGGCCTGGGCGCCCGAAACCGCCCGGCGGTCGGCAAAGGCTGCCGGGGTTTTTCTCGGCTACGACTTTCACCTGGGGGCCGATGGGCCGCAGCTGATCGAGATCAACACCAACGCGGGTGGCGGTCTGCTCAATGCCATCCTCGGCCGCGCCCAGCGGGCCTGCTGCAACGAGGTGGCCGAGGCCATGGAGGCCATGCAGGGGAGCGATGCGGCCGACCTCGAAGCGCGCTTCGTCGAGATGTTTCGCGCCGAGTGGCAGGCCGAGCGGGGTGAGGTTGCGCTCCACAGCATCGCCATCGTCGACGAGGCCCCGCAGGAGCAATACCTGCTGCCCGAATTCCTGCTCTTCCAGCGTCTCTTCGAGCGCCACGGCATCACCGCCTGGATCTGCGATCCGGCCGAGCTTGTGCACACGGGCGCCGGGCTCACGCTCCACGGCCAGCCGGTTGATCTCGTTTATAACCGTCTTACCGATTTTGCCCTTGACGCTCCGCCCAGCCGCGCCCTGCGCGAAGCATGGTTTGCCGGCTCGGCGGTCATCACGCCGCACCCGCGGGCCCATGCGCTGTATGCCGACAAGCGCAACCTGGTGCTGCTCTCCGATCCGGCCCGCTTGCGCAGCCTGGGCGTCGGCGAGGGCACCATCGCCACTGTTGTTGCCGGCGTGCCGCGCACCGAGGCGGTTGCGCGCGAGCAGGCAGATGATTTCTGGGCGCGCCGGCGCCGCCTGTTCTTCAAGCCGGCGTCGGGTTTTGGCAGTCGCGGCGCCTATCGCGGCGACAAGCTCACCAGGCGGGTCTTCGAAGACATCCTGGCGGGCGACTACATCGCGCAGGCTCTGGTGCCACCCACCGAGCGGCGTCTTGAAGTTGAAGGGGCAACCGTCGACCTCAAGATGGATTTGCGCAACTACGTCTATCGCGGCGAAGTCCAGCTTGTCACCGCACGCCTGTACCGCGGCCAGACCACCAATTTTCGTACCCCCGGTGGCGGTTTTGCGCCGGTCTTGGCCGTGCCTTGCGAGCACGAGGGAGAGGGCGCGGGGGCATGAAAGTCTTCGGTTTCGCCGGCTGGTCCGGTTCCGGCAAGACCACGCTGATCGAGAAGATCATCCCGCAGATTACCGGCCGCGGCCTTAGTGTGTCGGTCATCAAGCATGCCCATCATGGTTTCGACGTGGACAAGCCGGGCAAGGATTCCTGGCGCCACCGCGAAGCCGGGGCGAGCGAGATCCTGCTGATTTCCGACGAACGCTGGGTGCTGATGCACGAGCTGCGCGGCGCGCCGGAGCCTGATCTCGATGCGCAGCTGGGGCGCCTGTCGCCCTGCGACATCGTGCTGGTCGAGGGCTTCAAGAATGTGCAGATTCCCAAGATCGAGGTGCATCGCCCGGCCCACAGCCGCCCGCTGCTCTACCCCGACAATCCGGCCATCGTTGCGATTGCCACCGACGGGGAACTCGACGCGCCCCTGGAGCGTCTTGATCTCAACGACCCGGCCGCCGTGGCCGGCTTCATTCTTCATCATCAGGGCCTGATATGAGCAATCCCATGCGCGCCTTCGAGGACGTGCGGTCGGCGCTGCTGGCCGCCGCCACGCCCGTCGCCGACATCGAAAAGGTCTCCACCGCGGCGGCCCTCGGGCGTGTGCTCGCCGCCGACCAGGTTTCCTGCCTGCAGGTGCCGCCGCTCGACAATTCGTCGATGGATGGTTACGCCATCAACACGGCCGACGTGACTGCTGCAGGCGCGCGGCTCACCGTCGCCCAGCGCATCCCTGCCGGCGCCGTTGGCCACACGCTGGCGCGGGGTACGGCGGCCCGCATCTTCACCGGTGCGCCGGTGCCGCGTGGCGCCGACGCCATCGTGATGCAAGAGCTGTGCAGCACCGATGGCGACAGCGTGGTGATCGACCATGTGCCCAAGCCCGGCGAGTGGATTCGCCGGGCCGGCGAGGATATCGCCCGCGGCAGCACCGTGCTGGCCGCCGGTGTGCGCCTCAACCCCCAGATGCTGGGCCTTGCCGCGTCGGTGGGCTGTGCAAGGCTGCCGGTGTACCGCCGCCTGCGCGTGGCGCTGTTTTCAACCGGTGACGAACTCGTCATGCCCGGCGATCCGCTGCCGCCTGGCGCTATCTACAACTCCAACCGTTACGTGCTGCGCGGACTTCTCGAAGCCCTGGGCTGCGAAGTCTCCGACCTCGGCATCGTGCCGGACGATCTCGACGCCACCCGTGCGGCGCTGCGCGGCGCGGCGGCCGGCAACGACCTGATCGTCACCAGCGGCGGCGTGTCGGTGGGCGAGGAAGACCACGTCAAGCCCGCAGTGCAGGCCGAAGGGCGGCTCGATTTGTGGCTCGTGGCGATGAAGCCCGGCAAGCCGGTGGCTTTTGGCCGCGTGAATGATCCGGCGGGCGGTGCTGGCGCAGCCTTCATCGGCCTGCCCGGCAATCCCGTGTCGAGCTTCGTCACCTTCATCATGCTGGTGCGGCCCTTTGTGCTCCGCGCGATGGGCGTGGCCGATTGCCTGCCGCGCGAGATTCCGCTTACGGCCGGCTTCGACTGGCCCAGACCCGACCGCCGCCGCGAGTTCTTGCGCGCGCGCATCGGCGCCGATGGCCGGGTCGCGCTTTTCCCCAACCAGGGCCCCGGCGTCCTCACCTCGACGGTGTGGGCCGACGGCCTCGTCAGTACGCCTCCCGGCACGTCGCTTGCGGCCGGGGCGCAGGTCCAGTTCATTCCCTACTCTGAATTGTTGTCATGAGCATCAAGGTTCTCTATTTCGCCAGCCTCCGTGAAACCCTCGGCTATTCCCACGAAACCCTCACCCTGCCGGCCAACATCGCCACCCTTGGCGATTTGCGTGATCATCTGGCCAGACGCGGTGGTGTGTGGGAGGCGCTGGAAGAAGGGCGCAACGTGCGCGCTGCCATCAACCAGAACATGGCCGGCCCCGAAGCGGCCGTGGCCGATCGGGACGAAGTCGCCTTCTTTCCGCCGGTAACCGGAGGTTAGCTTGAACACCATCAGCGTCCAGGAAGCCGACTTCGATGTCGGCGCGGAAATCGAAGCCCTGTCGGCGGGGCGCTGCGACGTGGGCGCGGTGGCGAGCTTCGTCGGCCTGGTGCGGGCCGACACGCTGGCAGGCGGAGGCGACGAAGTCTCGGCGATGACGCTGGAGCACTATCCCGGCATGACCGAAAAATCGCTCGAAGCCATTGTTGCCGAAGCCGACGGGCGCTGGCGCCTGCTCGGTACGCGGGTCATCCACCGCTTCGGCCGCCTCGTGCCGGGCGAGCGCATCGTCTTCGTCGGGGTTGCCAGCAGCCACCGGGGCGACGCCTTTGCCGCCTGCGAGTTCATCATGGACTACCTGAAAACCCGCGCCCCCTTCTGGAAGAAGGAAGACACACCCGCAGGCGGGCGCTGGGTGGACGCCCGTGAAGCCGATGATTCGGCAGCGGCGCGGTGGGCTAAATAGGCCTTGTTCCTCGGGTAGTCTGCCAAAACCTTGGAAAGGGCTCGCCATTCCGTCGATGTAAGCGAAGCGCGGAATGTTTTTGCCGTAAGTCATCTCGTCACAAGATCGACTGCCATGATGACCACATGGCTTATCGGCGCCCCAATACGCTGTCCATGACATGTTTTACCCAAGTTGGGTTCGAAGTCGAAGGCGCATTTAATCAGCGTATCTTTTGACCTATGTCGACAGAAACCCGGCGCATGGCTAGGGTATCGGCTCCCTGTTTATGATAGAAATGTTAAATCTCACTTCCGGCCTGCTTGCAGCGGCTGCCGGAGGCGGGCCGCCGGCATTCCTTAATAGATTGGGAAAACACCTACAACGCCATGACTCCGAGAAATGACAGCCCAGCCCAGTCCAGAAACGCTATTGAAAGCGATGAGAATCTTGTAGGTCGTATCCTGCGTGCCCGCGTCCTGAAAACTTGGAACGATCACTGCGATCTGCTATTGATTGATCCAGAAACCGGGCGTGAGTACAAGCGGCACGGTCGCCTGTATCAACACGACAGCCTGGCGTGGAAGAGCACGATGCTGTTCGCCCATCTTCCGGAATACGCGGCATCGACCGCACTGCATCCGGTGGAATTGGCATCGGTGTATGTAACCCATCTTCGGGATGATGGTCATGAGAAGCTTTGGTACGTTCATGAACGGTGGGGCCACAAGGATCCCTGGGCTACTCTGGCACTTGAAGACGGTGACGTCGTCAGCGGGACTGTCAGGCGGGAAATTCGGGCACATTCCTCAGGACAGGTCCGCGGATATCTTGTCCAGCTCGACGATGGCCTGGTACTGACACAGGATGGTGAGGTACAGGAGCCGACGGTTCTGCAGCCGGATATAGAAATCTTTCTGCCCATTGAAGAGCTGCCGTGGAACGACGGCAGTCTAGGTTCGGAATCAAGCCGCGTCGACATGATCCGCAAAACCTTGGTGAAAGGTGATCGGGTTCAGGCCGTCCTCATTAAGATTCTTCGTCCTCCGCAAAACCCTCACGCAAGCATCGTCCGCCTGATCAACTATCGCGATGCCCGCAGTGCAGCCTGGCAAACATCCAGGGAGTCGTCGGCAAGAGTGCGTTTTCACCTATTTTTCCATGGACAGGTGGATAAGGAGGACGTGCTCATGCCGCGGCATCCCCTCCTGCATGGGCTCAGACTACTGTTGGTGGATGACGATGAGTCCACCCTGTCTGCTTATGCCGATTTATACCGGCTTAACGGTGCTCAGGTGGAAACCGTTCTTGTGGTCCGCGATCGTTTTTCCGAGGCATGCGACCAGGTTGCAGGCCTTGTTTCCGAGAGCCATTTCGATCTGGTCATGGTGGACAACAACCTTCCCGGCAAAGGGCTGGGTGAGCGGCTGGTGGAATTGGTCGGTCGCCGTCTGGCCGTTAGCGACACAACAGCGTCCCGTTTCCTGTTGCTTACTGCCAACCCGCGCGACGCGTACAGCACGAACCCACAACGCGAACGGCTTGTGCGTCTAGGGGTTGTCGGTCTGCTGCGTCGTCCCCTCTCCCATGAGAACTTGCGCGACTTACTGGCTGGCGAAAGACGTTGGGAGGATACGCCGCCACCCGTTCCAACCTTGTCTGAGCAGGCTGCTCCGACCCTGGGGGCGAGTCGTACAGCCAATGTTTCTCCCCACGCGCTTCTCAGCGAAATTGCCCAGTTGCCGCAAGTGCGTTTTGCGATGTTGCTGCGTATCGACCCGGAACTGGCTGCCAGCGACTGCTCGGGCACGGGGCAGGTGCCCTTCGTCAAGGCCGATCTGAAAGCGGTGCTCGCCGATACTGACTTGCACTTGCTCGCCAGTGGGCGTACCGATTCGCTAAGCCTTAAGGCCCACGAGGCTGGCAACGTGGAATTACGTGCCTCGGCGGGTGAGCCTGCTCGCTGGTTAAGCTTTTCCATCGACGGTGAGGTCTGGATATTCGGTGTTGGTTACGCACGGGACTGGGATCCGCAACCCTATCTGCGCTGGTGGCAGCATGCCTTAACGGGCAGCCTTGCAGAACGGAGCTGGGTTGAGTGGGCCCACCATTCAAGCAACTTTGTGGAACTGGGCATGGCTCATGAGGGCTTGTGTCACGAAGTTTTCAACCTGCGGAATCGGGTGCATGGCTTGCTGGACGAAGCCGCAATCCGCCTCGATAAGCCGGTAAACGATACAAAAGAGTTGGCCGCCCTGTTGAATAAATTGCGGGAAGCACACCTCGAAACCCTTGGCCTGGCCGAACACTTGCTGCAAGGCCTGTCGTATCGGAAGCGTTATGTTTTTCTGCCGGCCGCGCGGGAATCTATCCTCGGTATCGTCAGTGCAGAATGCGAATCGAATAATTTGCGATTGGATATCGGGGAGGTGCCCCCGATTGCGCTTCCTATTCCATCAGCCGCGTTAGTCTTGCCGACTGTCAATTTAGCCCTGAATGCGGCTAAGCACCATTACCGGCAAGATAATCGATATGTGTCGATCATTATCGATATAAATCGCGACTCAGGTCGGCTTTATATCGACGTTCGCGATAACGGCCCTGGTTTGAGTGTTGCGGCGCGTGCCCGGCTGTGGCAGGCCGGGCGTTCGACCGCAGCCAAGCTTGAAGAGCGCCATGGCATGGGTTTGTGGCTTTCCCGTCGTCTGGCCGAAGAGGCCGGAGGTAGCCTTGAGTGCATTGAGAGTTGGCGTTTCCTCGGTTCGCACTTCCGTCTGAGTTTTCCAATTGAGCTCTGAAAAATGTCTGAGAAAAATAAATTTAACTTGTTGTTGATCGACTCGGACAAAGAGTTCACGCAAACAGCCCAGCGTTACGGCGAATTGCGAGGCTGGAAAGTTGAAGTCCCCGAATGTCTTGAAAAATGGATAGCTACCGGAAAAGACCCAGACTTGATTTTGCTGGATTACGGGCAAAGCGATAACAATGTTACCGGCTGGGCTCATAAACTGGAGCAGGCCGGTATGTTGGCGCACACTTGGTTGCTATCAGCCAATCATTCGAATGAAAGACAAGAATTTATTCAGCATTGGGGGTTGAAAGGTTTTCTACGCAAACCGGTTGATCTGGAGCGTTTGCCGACAATTAATGCGCTCCAGAAGTTACAAATTCATTCGGTGGTGTTGGATTCAGGTCAGGAGTCGTTTTTTGCACTCGATCAGCTTGCCAATCAATTGATACCCGCAATTGATATTATTGATTGTGCAACGCTGGAGAGTATATGGTCGAACCGTGCTGCATCCGTTTCGACATTAAGTTCTCATGACAGAAAGATCCTTCGTTTGCTTGATAGCGAGCTCTATTCCAATCAAAAGCTCTCATCGGCTCAGCGACTTGACTGGGACAATGAGCAAAAGCGGTTTCGCCATACGCGGCTGTATCGCCTTAAGGATTATTATTGGTTGACACGAGATTGGCGTACTGAGGGTGAGTCCGTTCATGATGCAGATTTTTTCGATTTTGAAAATTATCCGGATCTTGAAAAGCGTCTGGCCGCTGTTGCCATGTATATGGCCAAACGATATGGGATCACACGGCTGCGCCTGTATAAGGTTGCCGAATTGCCACGGGCTTCTTTTGACGATGCCAATTTTTCTTCTCCATTGGTAATGCCTCTCTTTCAGCGAGGAGGCGGACTTGTGCCCGATGCAGACACCTGGCGGCTTTCCGCCTTTCTCGTTGATGAAAACCATTCAACAAAGGAATTGCTAGAGTCTGCCAATGGGATTTTATTGAAGGAAGCGCCTGTCGGCCTTGAAGAAGAGGGTGATGAATCGAAGGCTAGGGCTAAATGCAATACTGTAGATTTTGGGCCGAAAGGCACAACTCGGGCTTTATTTGCAATAATAAGTAAGGACCAAAATAGCCAAACCAGAGCGATCTTGGCACTGGACCGTCGTTTGGATGCCAACTACGTTGATACCCTCAATAAGCAAGACAGGGAGCTTGCTCTCGTTGCCTATCAGGTTGCAGGCGTATTCGACGGGGCTCTAACTGACGAAGAGCTGCAGGCGATGAAGGGTCAGTTGGACGATTTAGGGACGCGCATTCTACGCTGGATTGAATACGATGAAAGTACTCGCGAGCGCGAGTGGCATAAGTGCATTTCCATTTTGTTGCACAGTGCCTTGGTCGAGCAGGAGCGCACGCGTGATGCAGAGCCGTTCGACCGGCTTTCCATGGTATGCGCAAAATTGCGTGAAGAATGGAAAAATCCAGATACAACCGGGCGTGTGTGTGGTTTGCTGCCGGACGATAAATTGAATTGCAAAGGGCAGTTTACTGAATGCGGCGACCAGCCTGATCCCATTTCAGATTGGTATCTTGCGCTTGACCTGGGCCAGGACCAATGGCAGGCCGTTGCCGGAAATGGTTCGGCCTATGAAAGATATCGTGAGCATAGTAGCCCGATAGAGATGCTGGCGCCTCATAAAGAATCTTTTCAGGCAGAGCTGTGGAAGTCCCAAGTAATTCAGGATTTTTCTGCGTGGTTCGAGAAAATTTGCAGTGACACATCTGAGGATTTTTCTAGATCCTGCCTTTGGCTTAGACAATCGCAAGAGAGAATTGGCGCTTGGCTGGCTATACCTATGGAACTTGAAGGTCATCTCAAAGCCTTGATGGTGGTGCACTCTCCTTACCGCTTTCACTTTACCGCTCTGCGCTGCTCGTTGCTGGAAAGTGCAGCGCGCCGTCTGCTGCCGCCTTTTGCCTCTGCGGTTGCAGAAAGCCGGATCAGAGGGGCTTTTGCCGCAGCAGTCATGCACGAAGTCAAGAATGAAGCCGCTACGGCAATTCTTCACTGCGAGCGATTGGAAAAAGAAATTATAAGCCTACCCGTTGAACGATCAGCGGTGCTCGAAGAACTCACAATGCTCAGGCATTACCTGGAGGGCTTGAATGAATTGGGAAGGGATTTTCTCGATATTCTCCGTCCGAGTAGCGACGATCCTTCCCGCGGTGATGACAATCTGGCCCGCGAGATTGAGCAGTTGCAAACGGTAAAAATCGCTGATTGGTTTGAGAATCAGCTGAAGCCTTGGCGTTGGCTTTATGGCGACTTGAGAAAAATTGATCTAAATAATAGTTCGGGCGATGGTGCTTCTGAAAGCGGCCAAATAATATTGTGTGCGCCCATTTTGTTAAAACGGGTTTTTCGTGTTCTTCTGCAAAATGCCTTTCGTCACGGGGAGATTTGCGTGCTGATTGAATGGAAAATTAGCGGTTCTGAAACAGCTGATTGTGCCGCCGAATCCTGGCTTGAGTTAACCATAACCAACCCCGCCTATGAGTCGGTGGCGATGAGCTTGAAGGGGGGGGTGAGTAGTGCATCGTCTCAGATTGGCCCTTCTGCCCAGGCTAGAGCACGAGTGGGGCTGACTAACGCCGATAGTTTGACTAAATCAATGGGTGGTAAGTTGACGTTTGAGGTTGAGAACGACAAAGAAATTTCGAAAGACGGGGCTCTCGGAGATGAGGCTATGAAGAAGGTTAGTGCCCACTTGCGCTGGCCGCTTTCCTTAGACGAAATAAAATAGGGGTGATTTTGTGAAAATTCTTTTGCTGGATGATCAGCCCAACATTTTGAAGATAATGGCGTCAGAGCTTAAAGCTCGTGAAAACGAGGTTTTTTCTGCTCACTGTATGCGAGACGGAGAACTGATTGTCGATGCGTTAAGAAATAAAAAAGAAGATTTTGACGTTGTTGTTATTGATTTGTTGCTTAATCGCTTTGAGCCATCTTTTGCTGCAGAACAATTAATCGTGAGTAAGGCGATGGCCAGGGAGAAACTGGCAGAGATTCCAAGTGGGCAGGCTTTCGGTTTGCGCATATGGCAGGCTGGCTCTGGAAATAGAATTCCCTACTGCTACATGAGTGCTCACCCTCAATACTGGATGTCAGGCTTGGGTAATCCGGTTGAATTTGAAGGTGCAGATAAGAGCGAATTAATGACTCTTCAGCTAGAGAAAGGTAGGGTGAAGATGGCTGATTTTCACGGACGTCTTCAAGAAGTTGTTGGTCTGTGGAAAAAAAAGGGGTGGTAAGGAATGCGTCGTATTCTTGATTCATGGAATTCTAGCTCCGCGCCATGGGCTGTTTTTTCAGCCATTTTTTGTATTTCAATTTTTAAATTATTCTATAAAGATGCATTTGGTGATCCCATTTTGTTTGGGTTTGCTGCTTATTTCCTTGTGGTCGCGTGCTTTGTATTCTTTGGTAGCCGTGTGAGGCCATCTTCGTCGATCACTCAGGTAAGTGCAGCATTGTCCATCGGGATTCTAGTGTGGATTTTTGCCGATATTTTTTTTAAACCAAAGGATAAAGCGCCCGACGTTGCCCAGTTTGTGTGCGATGTAGGAGGAAAGTTCAGCCCAAAAAACAACACGACGACCTCCTTGAGCTTTTTTTGCAGACCAAGGGGTTCTGAGAAAAATGATGTTGACGCTCCTGAGAATCCATTTGAAAAAATAAATGTATTCGCAGCAGTTTTAGCTGCTGTGCTGACTGCGTTGACGTTTATTGCGCAGAAAAGCGCTGGCGAGGCACGTACCGAAGCCGAAAGGGCTCAGCAGCTGCTTACTAGTGCATGGGATGTTCGACTGGCATCATTTTTAGGGCAGGTCGCTTTGGAAGCCCAGCGCATCAAAAATGGAGAGGTGTCGAATTTAGATAAATATGCATCGTTCGAGAGTGCTGTGCCGGAACTGGCTGGTCTTCATCTGCGTTGGGCTGAAGTGCTAAACGCACTTAATCATTTGCTAGTAGATCTATTGCACGCTGTTGCAGAAGATAGAATTGATGAATTGAATGTGCCCGTTAATAACGTAGAGGTGCATGTCAAAGGTCTCGCTAAAGCGCATCGTGATTTCGCGACATCGGCTTCTATTGAATTGTTGCACGATCAATCCAGGCGTTATGTCGCACCGCTGCGTCAGTTGTTACAACGGTCCGTCGATGTTCTCGGCGGGGGGGCGTTTGACGGTATTGCCGCCGAGAACGTGCGAAAGCTGGCTGAGGTAATGCGGAGGTTGAATCGAATTCTGCGTGAGTTGGGCTGAACTCGCCATCAAGCGCTTCGCGCGGTGTACTTCATTGGGTACTTCCCGGCTGGAGCTTCTTTGGGTGGCGTGTTAGCTCTGCTTTCGACTATTTTTCGATTAACCCAGGCAACCCCGTTGCCAATCCCGGCATCCACGAAATCGCCAGCGCGCCGAGGAAGATCGCGAGCAGGGCCGGCAGCACCGACACTGCGATTTCGCGGATCGGTTTTCTGAACATCGCCGAGGCAAAGAAGATGTTCATGCCGGCCGGGGGGCACAGGAAGCCCATTTCCATTACGGCCAGAAAGATCACGCCAAAGTGCACCGGGTCGATGCCGTAGCTGATGGCGACCGGCAGCAGCAGCGGCACCAGCACGACGATCGCGGCGTAGATTTCCATCAGCGCGCCGGCTGCGAACAGGAACAGGTTGAGCGCCACCATGAAGGCGAACTTGTTCGGCAGCGCCTGCTGCACCCATTCCACTGCCGCGTCGGGAATGCCGGCGTCCACAAGATAGTTGGTCAGGCCGAGGGCCATGCCGAGGATCACCATCACGCCGCCGATCACCTGGGCGCAGTCGGCCAGGCAGCGCCGCAGCGTCGGCCAGTCGAGTTCCCGGTGGGCGACGGCCTGGGTGATGAGGGCGTAGGCGGCGGTGAGCGCGGCGCTCTCGGTGGGTGTGGCGATGCCGCTGACGAGCGAGCCGATGGCCACCACCGGGGCGAGGATTTCCCAGCGGGCGGCCCAGGCCGCGGCGAGCGCGGCGCCGAGATCGGCCTTCGGACGGTTTTCAGCAACGGGGGCCACGCCGTCCTTGCGCAGGTAGCCGCCGAAAATCAGCAGGAAGACCACCATCACCAGCGCCGGCACGATGCCCGCCAGGAACATGGTGTTGATCGGCACGCGGGCGATGATCGCGTACATGATCAGCGGCACCGACGGGGCCAGCAGCACGCCGAGCGCGCTGGCGCTGGTCACCAGACTGATGCCGCGGCGCTCCGGAAAGCCGGCGTCCTTCAGGAGCGGCAGCAGCAGCCCGCCGAGGGCGAGAATGGTGACTCCGCTGCCGCCGGTGAAGGCGGTAAAGAATGAACACAACAGCGCCGCCGCAATGACCGTGCCGGTGGCGCCGCCTCCAAAGCAGGCGGTGAACAGCGTGCCCAGCCGCCCGGCCGCGCCGCTCCGGGCAAACACCAGCCCGGCCAGCGTGAACAGCGGCAGCGCCGGCAGCGATGGATTGACGGTGATCTGGTAATGGGAGAGCGGTACCGAGGCCAGCGGCTGGCCTTCGGACCAGAACAGCGCGAGAGCCAGTCCGCCGAGCACGGCAAAGATCGGCGCACCGGCCAAGAGCGCGGCGAGCAGCCACAGGCCGAAGGGCAGGAGCGGCAGGCTGGCACCATCGAAATGGTGGGCAAAGGCGACGCCCGCCGCCGTGAGCGCCACGCCGCTCGCAAGGCGCCCAAAAAAGTGCGCTGCGCAGCGACTGCCGAGCTTGACGCCGAGGATCACGAAGCCGGCCGGCATCAGCGCCTGGATGGCCCACACCGGAATGCCGTAGGCCAGCTCGCGGCCGGCTTCCAGTTCGCTGGCGACAAAGCTCCAGCTGGCTGCGGCCAGCATGCCGGCGAGGATTGCCGCGCTGCCCTTGGCAAAGATCGTCGATGCCTGGGCGAGCCGCGGATTGCGGGACGTGGCAAGGCCGCTGCCGAGCGCGGTGAGGTGTCCGCCCCGCTCGGCCAGCACGGCCCCGAACATCGCCAGCGCCAGGCCCAGGTGCTGGACGATCATGGGGGCATTGGTGATGCCCTTGCCGTGCAGCGGGCGCAGGGCGATTTCGATCAGTGGGATCAGGGTCATCAGCGCCAGGGCGGCGGAGGCGATGAATTCGTCCAGGGCGGGGAAGCGGCGCATGGGTTCGGCGTTCTGGCAGCGGCGAGCGTGGCGGCCCGCCGCGGGTTATCAAGGGGCTTGGGGGCAAACAGCTTTGCCCCGGCAGGCGTCGCTCAGCGCTTGCCGGCGCGGTAGGCTTTGAGCAGCGCCATGACTTCATCGAAGGTTTCAGCCGGAACCATCTTGCCGCGGATGCGGGGGTAGAGTTTTTCGGCCAGATCGTTCCATTCCTTCAGCTGTTCGGGCGTGGGCTTATGAACCTGCAGGCCGCGCTTTTTCATGGCTTCGACGGCTTCGTCCACTTCCTGGCGGGCCTTGGTCCGGATCTGCATGCCGGCCTTGCTGCCGGTGCTCTGCAGGGCCTCCTGGGCGGCGGGGCTCATGTCGTCCCAGGCCTTTTTGGTGACCACCAGGGCGCCGACGATGGGTGCCCAGTTGATGTCGAGCATGTGCGGGGCGGTGGCATACACCTGGCTGGCCAGTGCGAAGTAAGGGGTGGCGGGCACCGCGTTGATCATGCCGGTCTGGATGGAGGGCAGGATGTCGCTGGTTTCCAGCGGCACGGGCGTGTAGCCGATGCTTTTCATGATGTCCTGCTGCTCGGCTTCCCCGGCCCAGGCGAAGAACTTCATCTTGCGGTAGTCGTCCGGGCGCACCGCGGCCTCCTTCGAGAAGAAGCGCACCCAGCCGGCGTCGCCCCAGGCCAGCACCACGAAGCCCTTGTCGAGAAATTTCTTCTCCATGGCCGGGCGCAGCTTTTCACGCACGTAATCGACTTCGTCCCAGCTCCTGAACAGCAGCGGCATGTTTTGCAAGGCGGCGATGGAGGGTTCGATTTCGCGCAGCCCGACCACCGACAGCAGCGCGCCCTGCAACTGGCCGATGCGCATGCGGCGGGCCATGTCGGTTTCGCCGCCCTGGCTGCCGTCGGGGTAGATCAGGTATTTGCTGCCTTCGCCCTGGGCCGCCCGCCAGGCTTCGCCCACTTCCATCAACTGGCGGTGGTAAAGCGAGTTTTTGGGCGCGAGGGTGCCGATGCGCAGCTGCTTGCCGGCGGCAATGGCGTTGCCGTCGACCAGCAGGCCGAGGAGCAGGCCCAGAAGCACGCTTAAACACAGGCCGATGAGGGGCGCGGCGCGGTGGCCAATCTTGAACATGGGGGTTGTTCCTGGTGGGGGAAGGTTCAGAACAGGTCGTCGGCTGATTCGATCAGCCAGCGGGCGCGACGGCGCATGACTTCGTTGGCGAGGGCGAGCGGGCTGGCCGGGGCATCGGTGACGGCGACGGCCTGGTTCAGCAGATCGAGGAAGGCCGCCTTGTCGCCAGCCGGCTGGGCGATGCCTTCGGCCTTGGCGACAAAGGCCCCGGCGCTGCGGCCCTGGCCAAGCCGCAGGGCTTCGTCGAAATAGGCCTCGGCCCTGGCGCGCGTGCCGCCGGGGCGGGCCATTTCGAAACTGCCCATCAGGCTGGCGAGGTTGCCGTCACCAAAGCTCGGGTCAAGACGCCAGGCGAGCTGGGCGAGGTGGATTGCGAGGGGCAGGTCGGCGACGGTGTCCGGGTCGTCCTTGGAGAGCGAGATCATGCCGCCCCAGGCGGCGGCGCCCCAGTAGGCGAGGGCGAGCTGTTCGGTGCGCAGGGCGGCTGGGGCCGCGGGGTCGGCAAGGGCCTGGCGAAAGCCCGGGCGGGCGAGTTCGAGCGCGGTCAGGGCGTGGTCGCGTCCGCGGCGGTAGAGGCGCGCAGCGCGCTCCCGCAGGCGTTGGGCGGCCTTGGCGTCGGTGGCTTCGATGCGGTCGGCCTCGAAGGCGACGAAGGCGTAGGCATACTGGGTGAAGCCGCCGGCCACGGCTGCGGCGAGCCCGGCGTGGTCGGGCTGGGGGCGCAGTACCGATTCTGAAAACTTGAGATAGAAGGCGCTGGCCTCGCGGGCCAGCTCCAGGTCGTTCTCGGCAGACTGGCCCTGGCTTGCCAGTTCGTCGGCCACGCTTCGCATGACCATCTGTTGCGGTGAGCAGGCCGCGAGGCTGACCAGCGCCAGAATCGGGGCGAGTGCCTTGAGGATGCGGGGCCGGAGTCGTGCGGGAGGCGGGTGCGCCATGGACGGGGAAACGCCGGTGCGCTGGGCCGCCGACGTTGGATGACTGGACGCGCTGCACAATAGCCCGCCAATGTTGCGGTGGAGTTAAACCACCGCAACCACCCCTCTGTACTTAAAACCCGTGGTAGCGATCCGGCCGGTGATTGACGCCGATGACGAGGTTGAGCGCGGCGGCACCGATGATGGACAGCACCACTTTCTCGGGGCTCACCACCAGCAGGCCGATGCTGAGGATCATGCAGTCGAAGCTCATTTGAACGGTGCCTGCGCGCCAGCCTCTGCGCTGTTGCAGGTAGATCGCCAGTATGCCGATGCCGCCCAGGCTGGCGCCGTGGCGGATCAGGATGAGGATGCCGATGCCGGCGAGCAGGCCGCTCATGACCGCCGAGAACAGCGGGTCGAGGTGCTGGAAGCTGACCAGCTTGGGCAAGGTTTCGGCGAGCAGCGACAGCACGCCCACGGCGCAGAAAGTCTTGACCGTGAAACGCCGCCCCAGCGCGCGCAGGCCGAAGATGTAGAAAGGCAGGTTGATGAAGAACAGCACCAGCCCGAAGCGCCAGCCGGTGAGGTAATGCACGATGAAGGAGAGGCCGGCGCTACCGCCGGTCAGCAGCCGGCTCTCGCGCAGCATGACGATGGACAGCGCGACGAACAGGCAGCCGATCACGATGGCCTGGACGTCTTCGATCAGGGTGTGGGAGGCGGCGGCCGGGGGTTGCGACGGGGCAGGGCTTGCGTGGGGTGGCATGGCGGCAAGGAGGGGTGGGCTGCGGCGTCATGATAGCCGCCGCAGCCTGGATTTGCGCAGCGACGATCAGTCGAGCAGATCCGAGTACTCCTTTTGTTCGTAGCCCTTGAGCTGGGTCCAGGGCATGACGGCCGGCATTTTCTCGCGGGTCACGAGCATGCTGCTGCGGCTGGTGCCGGCGGCATTGGCGGAGTCGATGCGGCGGGGGTAGTTGTCCTTTTCATCCCACAGCACCTGGACTTTGGCGTCGCGGGTGCCGCCTTCGTACCACCGGGCGCCCGCCGGGGCGCTGCGGGTGATGGCCTTCATGCGCTTGATCTGCTCCGGGTCGAGGAGCTGGCTGGCGGTGGTCCATTTGCCGTCGAAGCCGATGTTGTTGTAGTCGACGGGGGTGATGTCCACGGTGACTTTTTCGTGGGCGTTGACGATGCGCACGCGCAGCTTGCCGTCGTTGCCCAGCTCGACCCAGCGGGAGGCTGCGGCGATGTCCATGTGCTTGTGGCCCTTGCCGGCGGTGTGGTGGTCGGCTTCTTCGTGGGCGCCGGCGGGGATGATGCGGGCAACCCAGCTGTGGTTGTCGCGGCGGATCAGGCGTTCGCCGAAGCGGGTGACGCGGGTGACGCCGTCGGCGCTGAGGGTGGTGATTTCGTGCTCGACCTTGATGGCGAGGTCGCTGGCCCAGGCAGCCGAGGGGACGAGGCTGGCGAGCAGCGCGGCGAGAATCAACTTGTTCATGGATGTGTGGCGTGAGGAATAAAAAAGGCCCGGCCTGATGAGGCCGGGCGAAACGGCTGCCAGCTTTACTGCCGGCAAGCCCTTTGGATCGTTGTGGCGATCAGAGGCCCATGGCCGACTTGACCAGGCCGAAGACCTTGGTGTTGTCGAGGGTGCCCTTGAAGCCTGCGTTGCCGGCCCCGGAGGAGAACAGCATGACGTCGCCGCCGCCGTGGGTTTCCGGGTAGTTGCCGGCGGTGCCGAGCTTGACGCCGACTTCCTGGTAGTAGTCGTCGGCCGCGGTGTCGACGCTGGTCAGGTCGTCACGGACGGGCTTGCGCACGGCGCCGTTGCCGAACACCAGGGCGGTGTAGGGCAGGCCGTCGCCGGCCTTGGCGAGCACGGTCTTGCCCTGCACGGTGGTCGGCTTGATGTCGCTGACCTTGCCCAGGATGTTGTTGCCTTTGTGGGAGTAGCCGTTGAAGGTCATCGTGTGGTCGTGGTCGGCGGTGACGACGACCAGGGTGTTCTTCAGGTCGACCAGGCCGAGGGCACGCTTGATGGCGTTGTCGAAGGCGACGGTGTCTTCGAGGGCGCGCTTGGCGTTGGTGTTGTGCAGAGCGTGGTCGATACGGCCGCCTTCCACCATCAGGAAGAAGCCCTTGCCGTTTTTCTGCAGCAGCTTGATGGCCTTCTCGGTCATGTCGGCAAGGCTGGGCTCGTCGATGGCGTTGGCGGGTTTGGCGCGATCGAGCTCGTAGTTCATCAGCGATTTGTTGAACAGGCCCACCAGCCGGGTCGTGGCGGCGGTGTCCAGCGCCATGAGGGCGGAGCCGCTATTCACGTAGGTGTAGCCCTGAGCCTTCAGTTCGGCGGTCAGGTCGCGACCGTCGGTGCGCCTGCCGCCTGCCGTGGTGGGCAGGAAGTGGTCGGTGCCGCCGCCGAGCAGCACGTCCAGGCCGGCGCCGAGGGCGCTGTTGTAGCCGGCGCCGCCGGGCACGGCCTGGGCCGCGATGGCGTTTTCGCCGTTGCGGTTGCAGATGTGGGCGTAGGTGGCGGCGGGGGTGGCGTGGGTGACGGTGGTGGTGGTGACCGCGCCCACCGACTTGCCGGCAGCCTTGGCCAGTTCGAGCAGGGTGGTGGCGGGTGTGCCGTTACCGGCCGGGCAGGTGCTGTCGGCGCCGCTGGTGTAGTTCTTCTTGGTGACCGGATCGCGCGGCTGGGTGTCGGCGCTCATGGAGATGACTTCGTTACGCATCTTCACGCCGGTCATGTAGGCGGCCATCGACGGGGCGGAGTCGGTGGTCTGGCCGTCGAGGGAATAGGTCTTGATGCGCGCGGTGCGCTTCAGGGATTCCATCGTCAGCTGGCCGGCTTCGCCGTACTTGTAGATGCGGCTGGCGGTGACGGTGGTGGGGCCCATGCCGTCGCCGAGGAAGAAGATGACGTTGGTGGCTTCGCCGGCGGCGAATGCAGAGGTGGCGCCGACGAGGGCAAGGGCGGCTGCGCAGAGCTTGATCTGGGTTTTCATGGTGTGGGTCTCCGGGTTACAGGCCGACCGACTGGCGGATCAGGTTGAAGACTTCGGTGTTGGTGATGACACCGGTGAATTTGTCCGCGCCGCGACCGGTGGCGCCAAGGAACACGTCGGTGCCGCCGTGGGTCTCGCTGCCTACACCCATGGGAATGGCGGCTTCCTGGTGGTAGGTTTTGGCGGCTACTTGCGCATCGGTGAGGGCGGTGCGGGTGGCAGAGCGGTTCTCGCCGTTGCCGAAGCCGATGATGGTGAAGGGGTTGCCGTCCAGGTCGGCACCGAGTGCGCCGGTGACGTAGTTCTTGAGCAGGCCGAGCACGCCGGGGTTGCTGTCGGTGGTCTTGCCGGTACGGGCGGCGTAGCCGTTGAGAACCAGGGTGTGGTCGTGGTCGGCGGTGACGACGATCAGGGTGTTTTTAAGGTCGGCATCGTTGAGCTTCATCTTGGCGATGGCGGTCTTGATGGCGTCGTCGAAAGCCACGGTGTCCTGCAGCGCCTTCCTGGCGGTGGTTTCGTGCAGGGCGTGGTCGATGCGGCCGCCTTCCACCATCAGGAAGAAGCCCTTGTCGTTCTTCGACAGCACGTCGATGGCCTTGCCGGTCATCTCGGCCAGGCTGGGTTCGACGGCCGGGTCGCGGTCGATGTCGTAGCTCATGTGGCTGCTGGTGAACAGGCCGACGAGCTTCTTGGTGCCGCTGGCGGATGCCGCGTCGAATTCGGCCTTGGTCTTGACGTAGGTGTAGCCCTTGGTGACGAACTCGGCGGTCAGGTCGCGACCGTCGGTACGCTTGCCGCCTGCCGTGGTGGGCAGGAAGAACTGGCGGCCACCGCCGAGCAGCACGTCGAGGCCGTCGCCGAGGGCGCTGTTGTAGCCGGCGCCGCCAGGCACAGCCTGGGCGGCGATGGTGTTTTCGGCGTCGCGGTGGCAGACGTGGGCGTAGGTGCTGGCGGGCGTGGCGTGGGTGACGCGGGTGGTGGTGACCGCGCCGGTGCTGCGGCCGGCCGCCTTGGCCAGTTCAAGCAGGGTGGTGACGGCGCTGCCGTTGCCGGTGGTCGGACAGGTGCTGTTGGTGCCGCTGAGGTAGTCGGCGCCGGTGGTGGTGTTGAAGGCCGAGGTCTCCGGGGTCATGGAGATGACTTCGTTGTTCATCTTCACGCCGGTCATGTAGGCCGCCATCGAGGGGGCGCTGTCGGTGACCTGGGCGTTGTTGGAGTAGGTGCGGACGAAGGCGCTTTCCGGCAGCGTGTCCATGGTGAGTTCGCCGTCTTCGCCAACGGCGTAGATGCGCGCGGCCGTCTGGGTGGTCATGCCCATGCCGTCACCGAGGAAGAAGATGACGTTTTTGGGGGTGTCGTTGCTGCTGTCACTGCCGCAGGCAGCAAGCAGTACGGCCGAGGTGGCAGCCGCGATCAGGCTGAGTTTACGCATGGGGGAAGGTCTCCAGGGTGGGCGTGTTTCGTTGGCCCGCCAGTCTGGGTTGTCCCTGTTTCAGGAGGATTACGTTTCGGTTAACGCGCCTCGAAAATGGGTGACATGCACAGGCAGGGCAAATGCGCTGTGTGCCCCCCGCTGCGGGAGCGGTCATCGTGGCTGACCGCTTCGATGCGGGCGTGCGCATGGGTGACACCATCGACAAGGACATGATCGCCGTCCCGATCGGGCCGCAGTTGCGCATGGCGATCGCGGCTTCACCGGCGTACTTCAAGGCCCACCCCATCCCCAAGGCTCCCCGCGACCTGCTGCAGCACAACTGCATCAACATGCGTATGCAGACAGCAGGGGGTCTATACGTTTGGGACTTTGAGCGCCAGGGGCAAAAATTGAATGTGCGGGTGGATGGGCAACTTATCTTCAACACGTCACCCAGCATGGTCGATTCGGCGCTGGCGGGACTGGGCATCGCGTCCCTACCCGAAGAGGAGTTCGCACCGCACATCGAAGAAGGCCGTCTGGTGCGCGTGCTGGAGGACTGGTGTCCCTCGTTCCCTGGCTACTACCTGTATTACCCGAGTCGCCGGCAGCCTTCGCACGCGTTCTCGCTGGTTGTCAGCGCGCTACGCTTGTCGACGTCGCCACGCCCGGATTGGCGTTATTGACCCGACACGATTCGTCCTGGGAACGCAAAGCCTGTCCGCTCCACGGGCGCGGGTCAGTGGGGCGGCCGGGCACGGGACATGGAAATCTCCGGTGCGCATGCTGCTGCCCGGATCGATTCCGGCGATACAAACAAAAACGGCGCCCGGAGGCGCCGTTTTCAGTACCGCTGAAGAACGTCGAATTACTTCTTGACGCCCATCTTGGTGAAGGCCTGGAAGGCTTCGGTGGAGGCCTTGGTCATCTGCTCGTAAGCGGCGCGAGCGGTGTCCATGGCGCCCTGGATGGTGCCGAGGGCGTTGTGGTCGCCGATGGGCATGCCCTTGAACATCTTCTGCATGGACTCGAACATGTCTGCGCCGCCGCCGGTGAGCTGCTCGCTGACCATCTTGCCGACTTCGGCTTGGGTCTTGGCAGTGATCTCGGCGATTTCGCGGGCACAGGAGAGCATCTTTTCGGTGGTGCTCTGGGCGTAGGAAGTGCGCAGGCTCATGGCTTCAGCCGGATCCTTGACGCCGGACAGCGCCTTGGCGTTGGCAACACCTTCTTCGAACAGGGACTTGGCGGTACCCACCTGAAGTTCCATGATGCGCTGGGAGTTCTCGATGGAGAGCTGGGCCAGACGCATGGCGGCTTCGAGGTTCTTCTTCTGGATTTCGTTCAGTTGTTGCTGTTCTTGCTTGTTGGCCATATTTGTTCCTCCTGGTGTTTGTAATTGAGCTTTTTAGAGGTGCTAAACAACAATCAACTGCGACCTCACACGAAAACAATATCACACGCGGCTGCACCGTTAAGTGACACGCCTCAAAAAATGGCACATCTGCGCGTGTAAATGTTGCGCTGCAGCAACAGTTTGCAAGAAATAACAGTCAGGGCATTTTAGCCAGCCCGGCACGGGCTTCCTCGGCCGATTCGAAAATGCCGGGTTTAAGCTGCCGTGCGTTCAATGCGTCGCCGAGTCTTGCCTTGAGAAAGGTGTTGGTGGCGTAGCGGGTGACCTGGGCATAGCAGGAGTTCATCAACCCCTTGATCATGTTGGCATAGGGGTCGATGAGTTCTTCCTGGATGTCGAAGCCGTGGTAATTCACGACGACCGGCACCTTGCGGCCGAGCGGCAGGAGGATGGCTTCCACGATGCTGCGGATGCGTTCGATATCGGCTTCGTGGCGCAGGCTCATGCTTTCGAAATCGACGAAGAAGATGTTCTGATCGGCGTCGTACTGAAAGCGCGATTCGAGGGGCACGGCCACGATGTCGGCGCGTAGCTGCATGGGTTCGTCGCGGAAGATGCGCGGGTCCATCGGGCGGGGCGTGCCGCGGATGACGGGCTTGAAGGCCATCAGGGCGAGGATGTCGCGCTCGATGTCGATGCCCGGCGCAACTTCGATCAGCTCGACGCCTTCGGAAGTCAGCTCGAAGACGCAGCGCTCGGTGACGTACAGCACCGGTTGCCGGCGGCGCAGGGCTTCCTGGCCGCTGAAGGTGCGGTGTTCGACTTCCTGCACGAACTTGCCGGAGCGGCCTTCGGCCAGAATCCGGAGCTGGCCGTCCTGCAGCGCAACTTCGAGCCCGCCGGCCGTGAAGGTGCCGACGAAGACGACCTTCTTGGCGTTCTGGCTGATGTTGATGAAGCCGCCGGCGCCGGTGAGCTTGGAGCCGAACTTGGAGACATTGAGGTTGCCCTGGGCGTCGGCCTGGGCGAGACCGAGGAAGGCGATGTCGAGCCCGCCGCCGTCGTAGAAATCGAACTGGCTGGGCTGGTCGACGATGGCGGAGGTATTCACCGCGGCACCGAAGTTGAGCCCGCCCTGGGGAATGCCGCCGATGACGCCGGGCTCGGCGGTGAGGGTCATCAGGTCGAGGATGCGCTCTTCGGTGGCCACTGCCGCCACGCCCTCGGGCATGCCGATGCCGAGGTTCACCACGGCGTTGGGCGTGAGCTCCATGGCGGCGCGGCGGGCGATGATCTTGCGCTCGCTCATTTCCATCGGTTCGAGGGA
>Ga0209277_10000155_pt1 | contig 36252 bp, 31 predicted proteins | sample JI81AbrownDNA_FD_187503 | JGI IMG/M metagenome (GOLD analysis project Ga0209277, IMG submission 187503) | Wastewater effluent complex algal communities from Wisconsin, to seasonally profile nutrient transformation and Carbon sequestration -... | ecosystem: Engineered > WWTP > Effluent > Algae... | reverse complement strand
GCAGGTAGTCGAAGAGGGTGGCGGTTTCTTCGAAGAACAGCGGCAGGTAGTACTCGATGCCGGCCGGGGCGATACCGTTGGAGACGTCTTTGTACACCATGCAGCGCGATGGGTCGCCTTCGAATTTCTCGCGGAAGCGCCCGCGAAAGCGCGTGCGGCCAGGCTCGTCCATCGGAAATTCGCGGGCTGGCAGGAGGCGTACTTCCTTTACCGGGAACACGGTGCGCTGGGTGTCGGGGTCGAATGTCTTGATGCTTTCGACTTCGTTGTCGAAGAGATCGATGCGGTAGGGCAGCGCGGCGCCCATCGGAAAGAGATCGACCAGCCCGCCGCGCACGCTGTATTCGCCGGGCGTCATGACCTGGGTGACGTGGGCGTAGCCGGCTACGGTCATCTGCATGCGCAGGCCGTCCACATCGAGCTTCGCGCCTTGCTTGAGGAAGAAGGTGTAGGCGGCCAGGAAGGACGGCGGGGCCAGCCGGTAGAGCGCCGTGGAGGCCGGCACGAGAGCAATGTCGGCTTCGCCGCGGGTGATCGCGTAGAGCGTGGAGAGGCGCTCGGAGATCAGATCCTGGTGCGGGGAGAAGCTGTCGTAGGGCAGGGTTTCCCAGTCGGGCAGCAGGTGGGTGGAGAGGCCCGGTGCGAGCCAGGCGATCTCGTCCGACAGGCGCTGGGCGTCGAGCGGGTTGGCGGTGATGACGACCAGCATGCGTCCGCCGCCGGCCAGCCGGGCAATGGCCAGGGCGTCACTCGATCCGGAAAAGGCCGGCAGGTCAAGGCGCTGGCCTGGCTTGGCCTGGCCGAAGACGTCGAGGGACGGGAGGAGGGCTGACAACTGGGAGCGAAGCGGGCTGGAGGCGGTCATGCGGGCGCGTGCTGCAGGAGAAACAAGGGGCGGATTATAAGGCGCGGGGGGATCAGGCCCGGTCTACTTGAAAGCGTTCGACGACGCGGCCGGCTTCAAGGCCGACATCGCTCCAGGTGGATTCGGTGACGTGCATCCAGCCGTGGCGGTCGCGGGTGATGACCGTGGAGCAGCGGGTGCCGTAGCCGGGGGCGCGGATGAAGGCGCTGGAGAGCATGCGTTCCCAGGCAAGGCTGACGCCGGTGCGAGGCAGCGCTGCGTCGGGGGCGGGGCGGTCGTCGCGCAGGAGTTCGCGCAGTGGCGTGTCGTCGGGCAGGGCCCGCAGCGCGCGGGCAAGGCGGGATTTGCCGGCCGTGACCTTGGGCCAGGGTGTGTCGAGCAGATGATTGGAGAGGGCGTAGATGCCGGGCTCGAGGATGCGCGCGCTGCCGCTGGCGCTTTCGTAGATGCCGAGGCTGTCGCCATCCGAAACAAACAGGTTGAAGGCGTTGTAGCGCGGGCCTTGTGCTTGCAGCCGGGCGAGGGCCGCGGCAGTGCTTTCGTTACCGGTGAGAAAATCCGCCACCAGCGCCCCCCGTGACGGCGCATCGTTGCGGTTGCGCGGGGGATCGCGAAAGTTGGTCAGCCCGGCGAAGCGGCCATCGCGGCCGAGGCCGAGCCAGGTGCCACCGGCTTCGAGATCACGACCGGCAAAAACGTTTTTTGCGTCTTTCCACCAGGCGGCTTCGGCCGCCGGCCGGGCGAAGAACTCGTCCCGGTTGGCGGCCACCACCAGCGGGTAGTCCGGATGAACCCGCCAGGCGACGAGAATCAGGCACATGCGACGAAGCGTTCGGTGTGGCGGCTGGCACCTTCGTCGATGAAGCGCAGGACGCCGTGCCTGGCGATCGCCTGTTCGAGGGCCGCATCGAAAGCCGGCACATCGACGACGTTCTCGTAGATTTCCATCCACGTCCACGGATCGTCCGCCTTGCGCAGGAAGCGCCCGGCGATGCCGGTTTGCTCGCCCACGTCGGCCTGCAGGTTATGCAGCGTCCGGGCCAGATCGGCCTCGAGGCCGATCCGCACGGGGTAGTAGATGTAATAGTGGGACAGTGTCACGTCGCACGCTCAGCCGAGTGCATAGGGCAAGGGCAGGAAGCCGAGGGCCGGGCCGGCGGGCGAGCCGAGGTGGGCCTGGGCAGCGTCGGCGCTGGAGGTTTGCAGCACGACGAGGGCGTCAAAACCGCCCTCGGGCGCCGGCGCGACACTCACCACCTTGCCGGCAGACTGCTCGCCGAAGTCGGGGGCGAACACGTCGGAGCCGACGGCGGGCGGGGTGTCCAAATCCACGTGCACCCGGTACATGCGCTTCTTGAGCTTGCCCAGGTAATGGGTGCGGGCAACGATTTCCTGGCCCGGGTAGCAGCCCTTGTTGAAGCTGACGCCGCCGACGAGATCGAAGTTGAGCATCTGGGCGACGAACTCCTCCTGCACCGGCAATGTGACGCCCGGCAGGCCCGCCGTGATGTCCAGCCACTGCCATGCGCTGGTGCCGGCCGGAAGCGCGCCGGCGGCGACGAATTTTTCCCACAGCGAGGCGGCTTCGGAAAGCGGGGCCGACACAATGAAACGGGCGCCATCAAGGCGCACGACAGTCGCGACGCCACCTGCCGTCGCCCGCTCGGCGCCCGGAATGTGGAGCCCGGCGGCTTCGAGCGCTGCGCCAGCCTGCGGGCCGGCAAGGCCGATCAGCACGCTGTCGGCGCTGTCGTCCATCAGCCTGGCCTTGGAGCGCAGGATGTACATCGAGAGTTTCTTGAGCATCGCCAGGTGCACATCGGCCGACAGCGTGAGCAGGTAGTCGGCACCTTCGCGCCACAGCAGGATGCTGGCCAGCATGCGGCCCTTGGGGCTGTTGAAGCTGGTGAGCTGGGCCTCGTTGGGGCCGAGCTTCTTCACATCGTTGGAAAACAGGTTGTGCAGGAGCGCGCCGGCATCCTCGCCGGTGGCGCGGATCGCGCCGAGGTGCACAAGCGGGACCACCACGGTGCCCTGCGCGGCGCGGACGACATCCTGCCGTGCGTCATCATGGAACTTCAGCGAAGCGCCATCCGTAAAAAGTGCGCCTTGGTCGGCGAGAAGGGATTGCCAGGTTGCATTCATCTGTGGTCGGGGTCCTGTCGCAAAAACGAGTCCAAAAGCGGTTTGCGTTATTATAAGGGGCTGTGCTGCCGCGGCCTTGCCGGCTCGCCGGGGGGTGATCGACCCATCTGGCCAGGGCTGCATTGTAGCGGCAGATTTACCCGTCTTCTTTCACCCCATTCGTTCGTTCCGGACGCGCCAAGTTCCCTGATGAAGCGCCTGTTTTCCCGTTTGTTCATCCTGGCCCTCCTTGGCATCGCCTGTCTTGCCGGCGCGCTGGCGTGGTTTGCCTGGCAGCCGATCGCCCTCCGGGAGAGTCCGCTCGACTTCACCATCGAGCCCGGCTCGACGATGAAACAGGTGGCCCGCCAGGTGGTGGACGCCGGTATCGATGTGCAGCCCTTTGCGCTGGTCATGCTGGCCCGTGTGACGCGTCAGGCCAACTGGATCAAGGCCGGCAGCTACGAGGTGGAGGCGGGCCTCACGCCGCTGGCGCTGCTCGCCAAGCTCACCCGCGGCGATGTCACCCAGGCCGAACTGGCCCTGATCGAAGGCTGGAACTTCCGCCAGTTTCGTGCCGCGCTCGACCGCCATCCTGATTTGCGCCACGACACCGTCGGCCTTTCCGACGCCGAAATTCTCCAGCGCCTCGGCGTCACCGCCTCCCATCCGGAGGGTCTGTTCTTCCCAGATACCTATCTTTTTGCAAGGCGCTCCAGCGATCTCGATGTGCTGCGCCGCGCCTACCATAACCAGCAGAACCTGCTGACCCGGGAATGGACCCGTCGCAGCGAAGGACTGCCCTACCGGGACCCCTACGAGGCGCTGATCATGGCGTCGATCGTTGAAAAGGAAACCGGCCAGGCCGCCGACCGCCCGATGGTCGCCTCGGTGTTCGTCAATCGCCTGCGCAGCGGCATGCTGCTGCAAACCGACCCCACCGTGATCTACGGCCTCGGCGCCGACTTTGACGGCGACATCAAGAAGCGCGACCTGCTCGCCGACACCCCTTACAACACCTACATCCGGCGTGGCCTGCCGCCAACGCCCATCGCCATGCCCGGCACCGCAGCACTGCGCGCGGCGCTCAATCCGCCGGTCACCGATTATCTTTATTTTGTTGCCCGGGGCGATGGCTCCAGCGCCTTCTCGCGCAATCTCGACGAACATAACCGGGCAGTTGCCCGCTACATCCGGAAACGCCAGCCGTGAAATCCCGCTTCATCACCTTTGAAGGCATCGACGGCGCAGGCAAAAGCAGCCAGATCGCTGCCGCCGTGGCCCTGATCGAATCCAAAGGCATCGAGGTCGTGCAAACCCGCGAGCCAGGCGGCACGCCCCTTGGCGAAAAACTGCGCGAACTGCTGCTTCACGAACCGATGCATCTCGAAACCGAGGCCATGCTGATGTTCGCGGCCCGTCGCGAGCATCTGGCCGCGCTGATCGAACCGGCTCTCGCCGCTGGTAAATGGGTGGTTTCCGACCGTTTCACCGACGCCACCTATGCCTATCAGGTTGGTGGCCGCGGGCTGGACGAAGCGCGTTTTGCTGCGCTTGAGCAATGGGTTCATCCCCGCCTGCAACCCGATCTCACGTTGATCTTCGATCTCGACCCCGCCGTCGCCGCCCGGCGTCTCGCGGGAACCGGCAACGCGCCCGACCGTTTCGAGCGGGAAAAAACCGATTTCTTCGAACGTGTTCGCGCCGCCTATCTGCGCAGGGCCGTCGCCGACCCCGGTCGGGTGAGGGTCATCGACGCCAGCCAGACTCCGGACGAGATCCGGAATCAGCTCGAACAAATAATTTCAAAGGTTTGTTTTTAATGGTTTTTGAATGGCAAGCCGGGCTCTGGAGGCGCGTAATCGACAGCGCCGGCCGCATGCCGCACGCACTGCTTCTGGCCGGCCCGGCAGGCGGCGGCAAACGGGCCTTCGCCGAAACCCTGGCAGCCCGCGTGCTGTGCCGTCAACCGGGCCCCGATGCTTACGCATGTGGGGTTTGCGAAGACTGCGTGTGGCGCCTTTCGGGCAATCATCCAGACCTGATCAGGGTGATTCCGGAAGCCGACCGGGAGGATCGTGACGACACGGCGGGTGACAAGCCCGAAGGCGGCAAGGCTGCCAGCCGGCAGATCGTCATTGAGCAGATTCGCGACCTGCAACAAACCCTGACCACCGGCGGCCATCGCGGTGGGCAGCGGGTGGCCATTGTAGACCCGGCCGAGGCGATGAACCTCTTTACCGCCAACGCACTTCTTAAATTACTTGAAGAACCAACAACCAACGTACTGTTTTTACTGGTTTCATCTTCGCCAAAACGTCTTCTTCCAACGATCCGGAGCCGCTGCCAGACCTGGGCATTCCCGCGTCCGCCGGCTGAGGCCGCCGCCCGTTGGCTGGCCGAGCGCAAAGTGCCCGACGCCGCTGCGCTGCTGGCTTTTTCGGGTGGCATGCCTCTCGCGGCGGCTGATCTTGCCGAGGGCGGCGGGGCGGCGGCCTGCAAACGTTTTGTGGATGACATCGCCAGCCTGCCTGGCAAGGCGCCATTGCGGCTTGCCAGCGAGTGGGAAAGCTGGCTCAAGAGCAAGGACTCACTGGCCAGCGGTTTCGACATGCCCACCCTCGTAGTCTGGCTGCAGCGCTGGGTATCCGACCTGGTGAGCGTTCGCCTTGGCGGGCCGGCGCGCTTCTTTCCCGGGCAACATGGCATCCTGCACGGGCTTTCCGGGCGCCTGTCTGTCGATGCTGCACTCGGCTGCTACAATGAAATGACCCAGTCGCGCCGGGTTTCGCAGCATCCGCTCAACGCGCGGCTTTTTCTCGAGGACATGCTTTTGCGGTATGCCCGATGTCTCCAGGCCACTGCCCCGGCGATGCGTAAATGAACGATTCCATTAAGCGCCCCGTACAGGCACGGCCAAGTGTCCTGTCGCTCAACATCAGCTCCAAGTCGGCGCTCTACGCGGCCTACATGCCATTTCTCAAGAATGGCGGAATCTTTCTGCCGACCAGCCGCGATTACAAGCTGGGTGACGAGATTTTCATGCTGTTGCAGATCATGGACGACCCGACCAAGCATCCGGTGGCCGGCACCATCGCGTGGATTACGCCGCCCGGTGCCCAGGGGAACAAAACCCAGGGCATCGGTGTCCAGTTTGCCGGGGACGACGCCGGCCAGGTATTGCGCAATCGTATCGAGCAGATTCTGGCCGGCCATCTTGGCTCGTCCCGTCCCACCCACACCCTTTGACCCTTGATCTGCGGCTTGCGCCCGAACGTCAAAAGTCTTTCCTTGCCTCGTAAGCCCGCAATGCTTGTCGACTCCCACTGCCATCTGGATTTTCCAGAGCTGATCGAAAACGAAGCCGCCGTGCTGGCCCTCATGGCCGACAAAGGCGTCACCCACGCGCTGTGCGTGAGTGTGAAGCTCGAAACATTGCCGGGCATCATCGGTCTTGCCGAGCGCCATGCGAACCTGTTTGCTTCAGTGGGCGTTCATCCGGACAACGCCGACTGCGAAGAGCCCGACGAAGCCCGTCTGCTTGAACTGGCGGCTCACCCCAAGGTTGTGGCCATTGGCGAAACCGGGCTCGACTACTACTGGCACAAGGATGCTCCGGAGTGGCAGCGGGCGCGCTTTCGCACCCACATTCGTGCTGCCCGTCGTTGCAGCAAGCCGCTGATAATCCATACCCGCGACTCCGCCGCCGACACCCTGCGCCTGATGCGCGAGGAGGAGGCGGGAGAGCCGGGCGGCGTGATGCATTGTTTTACCGAGACCCGAGAGGTCGCCGAGCAGGCCCTTGATCTGGGCTTCTACATCTCTTTCTCGGGTATCGTCAGCTTCAAAACTGCCGAATCCCTGCGAGAGGTAGCCCGTTTTGTACCTGCCGATCGCCTGCTTGTTGAAACGGATGCGCCCTATCTGACCCCCGTGCCTTTTCGAGGAAAAACCAACCAGCCGGCCTATGTTCGCCATGTAGCCGAAGCGGTGGCCAATGCCCGCGGCGAAAGCCTCGAGGCGATCGCCGAGATCACCACCCGCAATTTCTTCCAGCTTTTCAAGGACGCAAAACCGTCATGAAACCTGTCGCTCGCATTCGCTCCGTCTTTCCTGCTGTTTCTGTGCGTGCCCTCGCCGTGGCGCTTGTCAGCCTGCATCTGGCTCTGCCTGCTGCAGCCGTCTCGCTGGATGATCTGCTTAATGCAGCCAAGCTTGGCGATTCCGCTGAAGTGGCTCAGCTGGTCGCTCGCGGCATGGATCCGAACTCCACCGACCAGAGCGGCAACACGCTGCTGATTCTGGCTGCCCGGGAAGATCAGCCCGCGGTGGTGGCCGAGCTGGTGAAGCAGCGCGGCATCAAGCTGGATGCCCGAAACGCTGCGGGCGACAGCGCCCTGATGCTGGCCAGCTTGCGGGGCCATGCCGGAGTCGTCGATCAACTGCTGAAAGCTGGCGCCGCCTTCGACCATGAGGGCTGGAACCCGCTGCTCTACGCTGCCTTCGAAGGGCGCGCGGCGATTGCCGGTCTCTTGCTCGACAAGGGCGCAAACATCGATACGCTGGCTCCCAACAGGAGCACTCCGCTGATGTTCGCCGCGCGCAACGGACATGGCGAGGTGGTGGCACGCCTGCTCAAGGCCGGTGCAAACCTTGATCTGGCAAACGATCAGAAAGAAACCGCCGAAAGCTGGGCCGTTAAATACCGCAACACCGACATTGCCGGAATGATCCAGGCCGAGCGCAAGGCGCGTGCTGCCCGGCGGTAATCAATAGCGCGGATAGCGGGAGCCGTAGCGGCCATTGCCATGACTGAGGCGCCACGGGAGCGAGGGCGCTACCTGGCGCAGTACGGCGGCGCCGACCAGCGCCAGTAGCGCCGGCACCAGGGATTGCTCACCCTGGTCGCTGGCCAGCAACACGCCCACAAGCACTCCACTCAACATCAGCATCCGGCAGATCAGGGTTTCCATCATCGACTCCTTCGCAAAGGTGTTGGTGCCCGGCAGGGCAGAAGACTGAACGCCTCATGATGTTGGCCGGTGGCCGATGCTGTCATTGCGTTCTCGATAGCTGTTATTATATACAGTATTCACCCGGATGCAAGATCTTCGTCGGACAAGCTGCGTCCGTCAGCTGTCGTTCGCGGCTGCCGGGGTAAACTCAGTGCCATGAAAACGTCGCCTGCCATTCCGCAAACCCGTGCTGCAATGCCTGTTCCCCTGCGGCCCCTTGACGAGTTGACGATTCCACCGGAACTCGATGGACGCGCCGGTGACAATCGGGCTGATCCTGCCCGGCTGCAGATTGCCGCCGTCTGCGACGTCGATGCGATCCGTTGTTTTCTCGTCGAGTACGACCGCTCACCCGGTACCTTGCGCATTTACCAGCGGGAGTGCGAGCGCCTTCTGCTGTGGTCTTTGATCGACTGCGGCAAACCCTTTTCCAGTCTCAACCGCCAGGATTTCGAGGGTTATCTCAACTTTCTCGCCGACCCCCAGCCGGCTGCACTGTGGTGCGGCCCCAAGGCCGAGAGGGCGACCGAAAGGTGGCGCCCCTTTGTGGGGCCGCTGAGTGAGAGCGCCGTATTGACCGCCATGGCGGCGATCAATTCGTTGATGCGCTATCTCGTGGATGCGGGCTACCTGCTCGGCAATCCCCTCGGGCTGATCCGTCAGCGTCGCCGCAAGATGTCTGCCGAGGCGTCCGGGGCATTGCGCGCCGTGGCCAGCACTGATGAAGTCGACAAGATCGAGCGTTTTCTCGACCAGCAGATGTGGGCTGCCGTGACCTCCGCCATTGAGGCCATGCCGCGTGATGCCGAACGGGGGCGCGACGAATACGAGCGGGCGCGCTTCCTTGCTGCAACGCTCTACATGCTGGCGCCCCGCGCCGGCGAGCTGGAGACTCACCGCATGAACAGCTTTCGCGAAGAGCGGGGGCTGTGGTGGTGGCACGTGGTGGGAAAAGGTGGCAAGAAGGCAAAGGTGCCGGTCGCCGATGACATGCTGCAGGCGCTGATCCGCTACCGTAAATACCTTGGCCTTAGCGCTGTGCCCCGGCGTGACGACACGACGCCCATTCTTGTTTCGGTAAAGGATGGCAGCCCGATCACGGCCCGCCGGCTGAACCAGATTCTCAAGAAAATTTTTAGCGCGGCCGCTGATTTGTTGCCGCCGGACGCGGAACACAAGAAGGAAAAGCTGCGCGCGGCGTCAGCCCACTGGGGGCGTCACACTGGCATCACTGCCAAGCTCGACAGCGGTATTGACGAGCGCTTTGTGCAGAAGGATGCGCGTCATACCGATGCTCGCACGACCCAACGTTATATCCACGAAGAAGAAGAACGCTGGCACGACGAAGCGCAAAAGCAGCGCCTGCCCTGGGTTGGGAAAAAGTAAGCCGCCCTGTTTTCAAGACATATTTCCGGAAAGACCAAGGAATCGACAAAACGTCATGAATATTACGTTTTCCGGGCGTATACGTATGTTAATGTCCTCATGTTGCAGTATTTTGCAATTGTGTAACAGAGGATCGCATCATGGCGCGCAGCAGCAGTGTTTCTTTCGAGGCGGTCGAGCAGATTTGCTTCCAGTTGCTCTCCCAGGGAGAGAATCCTTCGTTCAACCTTGTGTACGCCGAGCTTGGCAACAAGGGCTCGAGCGAGATCGTCCAGCGCTACATCGATCAGTGGCGTCGCGAAACCGGCGAGGCTTTCTTTCGCCAGCGGAGCATTCCGGGCATGCCGGACGAGCTGGTTTCGGCTGCGGATGTCTTCATGGGCAAGGTGTGGTCCCTGTCGCTGCAGCACGCCGATCAAATATTTGCGACCCAGCGTCAGGATCTGGAGCAGGAGCGTGAAGCTTTTCGCGCCCAGCTCAGGCAGGCTCAGGATCGAATCCTGCAGCTTGAGGTGGAGGCGGGCGCTGCCTCGCAGCAGGTCAAATCCTTCGAGCAGGCTGTGCTCAGCCGCGACAGCACCATCGCCGACTTGCGCAGCCAGGCGCTGGAGTTTCTGCGTCAGCGGGAAGGCCTGGAGAACCGGCTCAAGCAGCTTGAAGACGCGGCCGAAGTGCGCGAGCAGAAATTTGCAGCGGAATCCGAGCGGCTGACCCGGCTCCTGCAAACCGACCGCGATCGCTACGGTGCATCCTTGAAAGAGGAGCAGGACCGTAGCGCCCAGGAACGCGAAATGTTGCTGAAGCAGGTTGACCTGGCGCGCCAGGAGAAACTGTCCGACATCATCGCCATGCGCCAGCAACTGGCCAACCGGGAAGAGCGGGAGACTCGCCAGCGCGAGCAAACCGAGGAGGCACGTGCGGCCTTGCGCGAAGCGGTGTCCCGTACGCGCCAGATCGAGACCTCGCTCGCCGCCGCCGAGGGGCGCATCGAACGTCTGCAGGTTCAGTTGAAGACGGCCAGCGAGGCCGCCCACGGCAAGGAGTCTGCCGTTGCCGCGGCCGAGGCGCGGGCCCGCGCCGTGGAGGAAGTTCGCCTTGCCGAAACCGCTCGCGCCCAGCGGGCCGAATCGGCGCTTGCCGAGACGCTGGTGGAGCTTGCGGCGCTGAAGAAACAGATGGCCTGAAATGCACGACGCGAGCTTGCCGCGGCATCTGCGCTCGCGGCAAGCTCGTCTGTCAGGATGATGCCTTTGCGGAAGGCGCGTGTTGGGACAGCCACTGCCCCAGCATCATCGAAATCCACACCATTTCGCCGTAATAACCCGGGAAGGCCGGCAGGTGAGTGGTGAATAGCTCGGAAACGAAGTCCCTGCGCAGAATGTTGCGCTCGACCAGAATGTCGACGGATTCGCGTGCGAGCTTTTCGAGGGCCGGATTCTTCAATACCCAGTGCCCGAAGGGCAGGCCGAAGCCCTGTTTCTTCTTGGTGATGATTTCCGGCGGCAGGAAATCCTTCAGCGCTTCCTTGAAGAACCAGCGTAGCTGCAGACCCTTGAGCTTGTATTCCGGCGGCAGCTTGAGCGAGAAATCCAGGAGGTCGTCGTCGATCAGCGGGAAGATGGCGTTGATGCCGGCGAGTCGGGCGCTGCCGATGACCTTGGGAAGATCGTTGTCGGCCAGCGTGAAGCGCCAGTCGAAGCCGAGCATCTTGTTGACGAGTGCGTGGGCATTGACACCCTGCCAGACGCGTCGCTGGAGACGGATCGGTGCTTCGGTATCCACGCCCGCAAGCAGCGTGGCGGGAAAAATGTTTTCAATGCCCAATCGGTAGAGCAGGTTGTACTGTGCGGTTCGGTCGGGCAGCGGGGTGTTGGCCTGCTCGATGTAGCTGGCGGCCTTGCGCATCAGGGGCAGCTTGCCCAGCGGCGTCTGCATGATGACCGGTTCAAGCAGGCCGCCCTTGATAAGGCCGGGTACCTTTTCGTAGTACCCGAACACGCGCTGCTTGGCGTAGCGGGTGTTGCCGCCGAACAGTTCGTCGCCGCCGTCACCGGCAAACATTTTTCCAAAGCCGTCGTCGTGGGCGAGCTTGGCGCACAGGTAGGCCGGAAGTACCGACGAGTTGCCGAAAGGCTGGTCGTAGGACGCGGCGACTGCCGGAATGTTGGCGACGAGGTCGTCCGAAGTAATGTAATAGGGTCGGTGCGTGACGCCGAAATGCTTGGCGGCGATCCGGGCGAACTCCATCTCGTCGTAGCCTTCGGCTTCAAAGCCGATCGAATAGGCGGTGACAGGGTTGCCGCTGCGGCTGAGCATGCCGACGACGGTGGAGCTGTCGGTGCCGCCGGAGAGGAAGGCGCCCACCGGGGTGCCATCCAGCTCGCGTTCGATGGCCGTCTTGATCAGGCTCTTGAACGAGTCGACGCTGGTCTTGAAGTCAGCGTCGGAAGGCTCGTCGAAGCGCGGCTGCCACCACGCCGCAAGCTGGGTACGCTTCCGGTCGGCCACCAGGCGCGCGCCCGGCTCCAGCCGGAACACACCCTTGAAAATGGTGCCGGGCGCTGGAATGGTGTGGAAGTAGAGGTAGTCGAAAATACTTTGGGGGTCGAGTTCCCGCTCAAGGGCTGGCACTTCGTTGGCCCTGTCGGCAAAGCTGAGGCGGCGGCCTTCGCTTGCATAGCAGAAGCCGTAAGTATTGAAGCGGTCGGAAGCAAAGCCGATCTTCCCCTTCGCCATATCCAGCCAGAGCAGGGCAAAACGTCCTGCGAGCTTGCCGAGGAATTCGTCGGGGGCGTCGCACAGCTGCGGAATCGACGCGGCCCAGCCGTCGCGTTCCACGAGGCCGGCGAGGCCTGCATCACGGATGCGGGGCTGGCCCAGGACGAGCAGGGCCTGATGGTTGCGGGCAAACACACCGATACCGGTGCCGCCCAATTCAAGCTTGAGCCCGGGCAGCGAGATGCCCTGATCCAGGGGGAGGCGATCGAAGACCAGGGTCCGGTCGAGATTGTCGAAATCAATAAAGCCGCGAATCATGGGTATGCAGCGCCTTCGGAGGAGTTGGGCCGAGCGATCGGAAAAAGCTGATGCCGCGTCCGGCGTGTTGATTGAGGTTCGGACAAGGGTAGTCGCTCCAGAAAACGCCGGCGCGGACATAATTGTCGGCGCGCGGGCGGTTGTTTGCCGGAAACGATCTGCCAGGCTGGCGAGGTATCTTGAGCCGACTTGGTTAAGGGCTGAATACATTGCCGCCGGATACAGCAAGCGCGCAAAATACGTCCCGCGAGCCCCATTTTGAGGGCCCGCGAAGGGTAGCAAATGATCATGATGTTGGCACGGTCATGTAACCACATTTGTGAATTACTTCAGTGACCGCTGAAGTGCTGCCGCATGTTCCGCAAGGGTTGCCGTCGCCGGCGCTTCACCTGCCTCCCGTGCCGAGCGGGCTACGACTGTACAAGAGGCCTGTTTTGAATTAGGATCATGCGTCTAATACGGGATCTAAAACGGCGGCGTGAGCTGCCGTTTCGCCTTTTTGCCGACGGGGCTTTTCGAGTTCCGGGCGTGGCGCGCGGTATGTCAGACCAGGCCTCATCGGGTCCGACAGAACCATAACCAAGAACGAGTGCCATGAACGCACCGAGACACTACTTACAGTTCAAAGATTTTTCTCGCGCCGAGTACGACTACCTTTTTTCCCGCACGCGGTGGATCAAGGACAGGTTCAAGCGGTACGAGCCTCATCACCCGTTGTTCGACCGGACGCTGGTGATGATTTTCGAGAAAGCCAGCACGCGCACGCGCCTGTCCTTCGAGGCAGGCATGCAGCAGCTCGGCGGATCTGCCATCTATCTCAATACCCGCGATTCGCAGCTCGGGCGCGGTGAGCCCGTCGAGGATGCCGCCCAGGTGATCTCCCGGATGAGCGACATCGTGATGATCCGCACCTTCGAGCAGTCGATCATCGAGCGTTTCGCCGAATATTCCCGCGTGCCGGTGATCAATGGCCTGACGAACGAATACCACCCGTGCCAGATCCTGGCGGACATCTTCACCTTTATCGAACACCGCGGCCCGATCCAGGGCAAGACGGTGGCGTGGGTCGGGGATTCCAACAACGTCTGCAACACCTGGCTGCAAGCCGCCGAGGTGCTGGATTTCCAGGTGCGCGTGTCAACTCCGCCGGGCTACGAAGTCGAGCCCGAGCGGGCAGGGCTGATCGGTACGGGACACTTCGCCCATTTCGACGATCCGATGGAAGCCTGTCGGGGGGCAGACCTGGTGACTACCGATGTATGGACCAGCATGGGTTTCGAAGCGGAAAACGAAGAGCGGATGCGCGATTTTGCCGATTGGCAAGTGGACGAGGACATGATGAAGGTTGCCAATCCTGGCGCCGTCTTCATGCATTGTCTGCCCGCTCACCGGGGTGAAGAGGTTTCCGCGGAAGTGATCGACGGCCCTCAGTCGGTGGTGTGGGACGAGGCGGAAAACCGTCTGCACGCGCAGAAGGCGCTGATGGAATTTCTCCTGATTGGCAAGATCGAAGGTGACTGCGCCTGAGGCGCAGCAATCAATTCAAGACTCATCTACTCATTAGCAGAAAGCAGGACATGAGCGAAGTAAATAAGGTTGTACTGGCGTACTCGGGCGGGCTGGATACGTCGGTTATCCTCAAGTGGCTGCAGGATACCTATCAATGTGAAGTGGTTACCTTCACGGCCGACCTCGGTCAGGGCGAAGAGCTGGAGCCGGCCCGTGCCAAGGCCCTGCAGTTCGGTATCAAGCCGGAAAACATCTTCATCGACGATCTCCGCGAAGAGTTCGTCCGTGATTTCGTGTTCCCGATGTTCCGCTGCAACACGGTTTATGAGGGCGAGTACCTGCTCGGCACCTCCATTGCGCGCCCGCTGATTGCCAAGCGCCAGATCGAAATCGCCCGTGCCACCGGCGCCGAAGCGGTTTCCCACGGCGCTACGGGCAAGGGCAACGACCAGGTTCGCTTCGAACTCGGTTACTACGCGCTGATGCCGGGCGTCAAGGTGATTGCCCCGTGGCGCGAGTGGGATCTGCTGTCCCGCGAAAAACTGCTGGCTTACGCAGAGAAGAACGGCATCCCCATCGAAATGAAGCACAAGCAGGGCGGATCTCCGTACTCCATGGACGCCAATCTGCTCCATATCTCCTTTGAAGGCCGTCACCTGGAAGACCCGTCGGCCGAAGCCGAGGAGTCCATGTGGCGCTGGACCGTGTCGCCCGAAGCGGCGCCGGATGCTGCTGAATACCTGGACCTGGAGTTCGAGAAGGGTGATCTCGTGTCCATCAACGGCACGAAGATGAAGCCGCATGAATTGCTCGCCAAGCTCAATGAGCTGGGTGGCAAGCACGGTATCGGTCGTCTTGATCTGGTGGAAAACCGCTACGTCGGCATGAAGTCGCGCGGCTGTTACGAAACGCCTGGCGGCACCATCCTGCTTCGGGCTCACCGCGCCATCGAATCGATCACCCTGGATCGCGAAGTCGCCCACCTCAAGGACGACCTGATGCCCCGCTACGCCAGCATGATCTACACGGGCTACTGGTGGTCGCCGGAACGTCTGGCGCTGCAGACCCTGATCGATCAGACCCAGCAGACGGTCAACGGATGGGTTCGCGTCAAGCTCTACAAGGGCAACGTCATCGTGGTCGCGCGCGACTCGAAGACCGACTCCCTGTTCGATCCGACTATCGCTACCTTCGAAGACGACCAAGGCGCCTACAACCAGAAGGATGCTCACGGCTTCATCCGGCTGAACGCGCTGCGCATGCGCATCGCCTCCAACGCGAAATCCAAACGGGGCTGATCCAGGAAATTATGGATCCCAGCGCACCGCTGCTCTTCGGGCTTACCGTCGCAGAGTTCGAGGACATTTCCCTCAAGCTCTGCGTGGGAGGGTTGATCGCTTACATGATTTTCATCATTGGCCAGCTCGCCTTTGAGTCCAAGGCGGGCAAGTACGGCGCAATCTGGATGTTTGTTGGTCTTGGAGTCGGGTTCATCGGCTTCGCGGCCAAAAGCATCATCCAGAGACTGCTTGGCATCGAATGACTTTTGACCAGAACTGAAAAAATGACCCAATCGACCCAATTCGACGGCGTGTCCGTCGTCAAGCAAGCCAACGTTTACTTCGATGGCAAGTGCGTCAGTCACACCGTGCTGTTTGCCGATGGCAGCAAGAAGACCATTGGTGTCGTCCTGCCCGCTAGCCTGACCTTCAATACCGGGGAGCCTGAGGTGATGGAAACCGTCGCCGGCGCCTGTCGCTACCGCCTCAAGGGTGAAACCGAGTGGACAACCTCGGCCGCCGGGGAGAGCTTCAAGGTGCCGGGAAATTCCAGCTTCGACATCGAAGTGATTGGCGAGCCCTACCATTACGTCTGTTACTTCGGCTGAGCGGGAGCCGCGCGATGCCGTCTTTCGATATCACCTCCGAAGTCGATCAGGTTGCTCTGAGAAATGCTGTTGAAGGCACCAATCGCAAGATTACCGGCCGCTATGACTTCAAGGGTAGCGACGCCCGTGTCGAGCAAAGCGAAAAGTTGCTGACCCTTTTCGGCGACAGCGATTTTCAGCTTGAGCAGATGCTGGCCTTGTTGCTGCCCGAGATGACCGGCAAGAAGATCGATGTGCGCTGTCTCAAGCATGGCGACGTGCAGAAGGTTGGCGGCAACAAGGTCAAGCAGGAACTCACGGTGCGTGTCGGTATCGAGCAGGAGCAGTCCAAGGCAATCGTCAAACTCATCAAGGACAGCAAGCTCAAGGTTCAGGCCAGCATCCAGGGTGAAGCCGTGCGCGTCACCGGTGCTAAGCGCGATCTCCTGCAAGACTGTATCGCCCTGGTGCGCAAGGAAATCACCGACTATCCTTTGCAGTACGGCAACTTCAGGGATTGATTTCCGACCATGAACCTCGCATCTGTCGCTTCGACATCCCAAGTTCACACCAAGGATGCTGTGTCGGTCGCAATGCTGCGCAAGGTGCTGGACCAGCAGCAGGCCAGCGCCGCGCAGATGATCGCTGGGCTCCCGCAGGCCGCAAAGGCGCCAGATCCCGCTGCGACGGTAGGCAGGACGATCAATACCTACGCTTGAGCGTCCCTCTGTTCGCCATGAAAAACCAGCTCGAGGGCTGGTTTTTTCATGGCTGCGCGTCTTCATTCTGAGGGCGGCGGGGAAGAGGGCCGGCTATGGCAAAATACGTGAGCGTCCTCCTACCTGTCCAGGCAAATGGCGACTTCACTTCACGGTTTGATTCAACGTTCAGACCTTGCCTTTCAGCGCTGCTGTTGCGGCTTGATAATGGCTTGCCTGTCTGGTGGTTCCGCGGCGACCGATGTCGCGTTGGCAGGGGTTTTCCCCGGGAAGGCGCTGATTGTCGTCAACGGTGGCGCACCCCGGGCGGTCAATGTGGGAACTACAACACAGGAAGGCGTTCGAATTGTTGCCGTGGAAGGGGATGGCGCGACGGTCGACTTCGACGGTCGCCGTCACAGGCTTTTTGTCGGCGAGCGTGCGGTTAACATCATCAGCAGCGCCGGGGCGACAGGTGGCGCGCCCGTGGTTACCATTCAGTCTGATGGGCGCGGTCAGTACAGATCAACGGGCGCCGTGAATGGTGCATCAATGCTCTTCCTCGTTGATACGGGAGCGACTTTCGTTTCCCTCGGACGCAGCGATGCGCTTAAGGCTGGGGTCGATTTTACGAAGGGCGAGCCGGCCTTGATGCAAACAGCCAACGGGGTGGTTCGCGCCTGGCGCGTTTCGCTGGACACCGTTCGGATCGGCGATGTCACTCTTCGCAATGTCGACGGAGTTGTTCACGCCAACGACATGCCCATTGCACTGCTCGGAATGAGCTTTCTCAATCGTATGGAAATGCGTCGTGATGGTTCATCCCTTCTGCTGAAGCAGCGTTATTGATAGATCAAATCCATGAAAACTGCAGCTTCGACATATAGGGTTCCCACTGCAGAATGGCTGAGAAAGCGCTTTGCGGCGCAGCCTGTCGGTGACTCACCACAGGAGGACGGCATTCCGACAGGCCCGCTGATTCCGGCGGCTGTCTTGGTTCCGATCGTTTTGCATGAGCCCGAACCTACGGTTCTATTAACCCGGCGCACGGATCATCTTCATCATCATCCAGGGCAGGTCAGCTTTCCGGGTGGCCGGGTCGAGGCGCAAGATCGTTCGCCTGTAGAGACCGCGCTGCGGGAAACGGAAGAGGAGATATCGCTCAGGCGCGGTCACATTGAGCTTCTCGGCTGCCTCCCCTGCTATCGAACCATTACCGGCTTCGAGATCACGCCGGTAGTCGGTCTCGTCACTCCGCCATTCGAGCTTGCCCTGGATGCGTTCGAAGTGGCGGAAGCGTTTGAGGTTCCGCTTTCATTTCTGCTCAACACCATGAACCACCAGCGTCATTCCGTGGATGTGCAGGGAGTCCGCCGGGAATATTACGCAATGCCTTACGGGGACTACTTTATATGGGGAGCAACGGCGGGCATGCTGGTCAGTCTTCATCGCTTCCTGTGTCGTTGAGCGAACGCCATTTGTGTTGGATCCGTTTGGTGGTATCTTGGACCGTCCCCAATAGGCCTGAACTACGAGGGCTCCCAAAGCCCCCTGACGCATGACCCTGTTTTCGCTGATCGTCGCACTGCTCATAGAGCAACTTCGCCCGCTTCCCGTTGAGCGTTTCGTCCAGGCGCCGTTACGCGTCTTTGCGCGTTTTCTCGAAGATCGCTTCAATGACGGCGAGGCGCGCCACGGCGCAGTCGCCTGGTGGGTGGCGATCCTGTCGGCTTGCTTCGTGTCGGCTCTGATTTATTTTGTACTGTGGCATCTCCATCCCGCCTTTGCCCTGGTCTTTAATATCCTTGTGCTCTACCTGACCACAGGATTTCGACAGGTGAGTCATTTTTTTACCGATATCCAGCTGGCGCTGCAGATGGGCGAGCTTGCCCGTGCCCGTCAGTTGATCGGTGAATGGCGCGGTCGTTCCCACGAGGACTCCAGCTCCAGCGAAGTTGCCCGGCTGGCCATCGAAGAGGCTTTGGTAGCCGCACATCGCAACGTCTTCGGAGTTATTCTCTGGTTCATTGTGTTGCCTGGGCCAAGCGGTGCCGTTCTCTACCGGCTTGCCCGCTTCTTTGATGATGAGTGGGGCGTTCGTCTGGCGGGTAGGCCGGATTTTGGCGATTTCGGTTCATTCGCTAAAAAGGCGTTTTTCGCTCTGGATTGGATCCCTGTACGCCTGACGGCGGCAGCATTTTCGATCGTCGGGGATTTTGAGGACGGTGTTTATTGCTGGCGTGCGCAGGCAAATCAATGGAAGGATAAGGCTTCCGGTATACTGCTCGCCAGTGGTGGCGGTGCCTTGGGCGTAAAGCTCGGAATGCCGATTTTTGAATCGGGCGAAGTTGTTGAACGTCCTGAGATGGGTGTTGGCGATGAAGCTGATGCCGATTTTATGCAGAGCACTATCGGCCTTGTCTGGCGTACGCTTGTGCTGGCTTTTATGTTGCTGGCGCTGTTCGGTGTAGCAGGGTGGGGTCGGTAATTTCGTAGCAATTGAGAGGAGGAATACAGATGGCTAGTCGTGACGTTGTGGTTTTGAGCGCAGTTCGTTCCGCTGTCGGTGCCTTTGGTGGCTCCCTGGCCGATTTCGAAGCCAGTGAGCTGGCCGGGATCGTGATGAAGGAGTCGGTTGTCCGTTCCGGCGTCGATCCTCAGTTGATCAACTATGTTACCGTCGGCAACTGTATGCCAACTGACGGTCGCTACGCCTATGTGTCCCGCGTTGCGTCCATTCAGGCCGGCCTGCCGATGGAGTCCGTAGCGATGCAGGTTAGCCGTCTGTGCTCATCCGGCCTTCAAGCTATCGTGACCACGGCCCAAAACATTCTGTTGGGCGACGCAGACTACGGTATCGGCGGTGGCGTGGAGGTGATGTCCAAGGCTGCCTACTTGATGCCTTCGCTGCGCAACGGTGCCCGCATGGGTGACACCAAGGCCATCGACAGCATGGTTGCCGTTCTGACTGACCCGTTCGGCGTTGGTCATATGGGTATGACTGCGGAAAATCTGGCTGTCAAACACGGCTTTACCCGTGAACAGCAGGATGCTTTAGCAGTCGAGTCTCAGCGCCGCGCAGCTGTTGCCATCGACGAAGGCCGCTTCAAGTCCCAGATTGTTCCGATCGTCAAGCAGACCCGCAAGGGCGAAGTTGTGTTTGACACCGATGAGCACGTGAAGCGCGGTACGACCATGGAGACCCTGGCCAAGATGAAGCCGGCCTTCAAGAAGGATGGTACGGTTACCGCCGGAAATGCTTCCGGCATCAATGATGCTGCGGCATTTTTCGTGTTGGCGGACGCTACAACGGCCGTGAATTCCGGCTACAAGCCCATGGCTCGTCTGGTTTCGTACGCCATTGCCGGCGTACCTAACGAGATCATGGGCGAAGGTCCGATCCCGGCGACGATCCTGGCCCTTAAAAAGGCTGGTTTGACCCTCGATCAGATCGATGTGATCGAGTCCAACGAAGCATTTGCATCCCAGGCTCTGACGGTTTCCAAGGTTCTGGGCCTGGATCCGGCCAAGACCAATACGAACGGTGGGGCCATTGCTCTCGGCCATCCTGTTGGTTGCTCGGGCGCGTTCATTGCCACCAAGGCTATTTACGAGTTGCAACGCACCGGCGGTCGTTATGCCTTGGTGACGATGTGTATTGGTGGCGGGCAAGGCATCGCAACCATCTTCGAACGCATCTGATTCATTCGCATGAAAGATCCGCACCAAGGCAGCAACGAAGTCCGTTTAAGGTTTCGTTGCTGCCCTGGTGCTCAGTTAAAGAATCCGGAACCCTAAACAGGTTCCGGTTTTTTTATGTCTTTCGCCGGGGGTTTGAGTGCTGCGCGGATGATCGCGTGGCCGCCAGATGGCCGGCTGGGTGCGCTGACGTGGCATCTCCTCTTGATGGATACAAACGGCTGCGGCCCGGTTGGCGTCATTCGGGATTAGCGATGGCTGAAAGGGCTGGGTGCTGACGACCCCGAAGCCTTGCTGCAACTCCGGATGCACACGCGAGTACGGAGGCGGGCATCGGGACAGAACCGCTACGGCCGCGCTGTGGCGATAGCGCGTTGAGCATTTCCTGTAGAGCGTGTCGGGTAGGGTTCAAAAGCTGCCCTGGTCAGTGATAAGGCTACGGCATGGTTTTGAACATGCATCGGGGCGGCGGCTCTGCCGGTAATGCCGGGTCGATGCCTGGATTTGAGCGCGCGTGAATGGCGAGATGAAGACCATATAAATGGCTTGCCAAGTGGGTGTGTTTTCCAATACAATCCAAGGCTTCACTGCATTTATTTCAGGATTACTACAAGATGGCCAATTCGGCACAAGCCCGTAAGCGCGCCCGTCAAGCTGTTAAGGCCCGCGCCCTCAACATGAGCCTGCGTTCGCGTCTGCGTACCGCCATCAAGGCCGTCCGCAAGGCGATCGGCGTTGGTGACAAGCAAGTGGCTCAGCAGGTGTTTGTCTCTTCTCAGCGCACGATCGACAGCATTGCTGACAAGAAAATTATTCACAAGAACAAGGCCGCACGCCACAAGAGCCGTCTGTCCTCCGCTATCAAGGCGATGGGCGCAGCTGTTGCTGCCTAAGTTGCACTAACCAGGCGAAGGAGCTCAGATAGAGCTCTTGCGTTGGTTTAAAAAAGGATCGCGTTGCGGTCCTTTTTTGTTTTGTGGCGAGCATGGGCATGCTTGTCTATAGCCCGGATCTATGTGCCGGGTGGTGTGGCAGGGGAAGTGGCCTGGTGGCTTGGCGACTGCCTCACGCTTGATCGCCTTAAGTCCTTCCCATTGATCGAGTTTGGGGCTGGCCAACATGAATCAAGCTTGTTTCGTGACGGGTTTCGAGATGTGCCGGTCAATCCTTCTTGACACTGCGATTTTTCGCGCGTTATATATTTAACAGGTAGCGGTGCCTGCAGAGTTGTCAAAATGCCGCCGCGCCAGTGCTGGATGCCGGAATTTTCTGTTTGTTAATTTCCGTGACGAGGGGGCGAGTGTGAACAAATCTGAATTGATTGACCATATAGCTGCTGACGCTGAAATTTCCAAGACTGTTGCAGTTAGGGTGCTGGATGCGGCCATCTCTGCTGTGACGCAGACTCTGACGAGTGGCGGCAGCGTGACATTGGTTGGCTTTGGGACATTCCATGTGGGCAGGCGGGAAGCTCGAACGGGCAGAAACCCGAGGACTGGCGCGGCGATCAAGATCAAGTCAGCCAAGATTCCGAAATTTAGACCTGGCAAAGCATTAAAAGATGCGCTAAACTAATTGTCTCTTTATCGCGTAGTGTTTCGAGCGATCGGACGGGTGCTTAGCTCAGTCGGTAGAGCGTCGCCCTTACAAGGCGAATGTCGGCGGTTCGACCCCGTCAGCACCCACCACTTCCGTGAGAAGTGAGCTGTACCTTGGAGTGGTAGTTCAGTTGGTTAGAATACCGGCCTGTCACGCCGGGGGTCGCGGGTTCGAGTCCCGTCCACTCCGCCAACATTACGTTGTGAATCGGTAGTTGCAACGAAAAAAAGCCACTTCGGTGGCTTTTTTGTTTTGAACAAGTTCATTACTGTCCGGATGGAGTGTGGAAGGCTTGTTTCAAGCCTTTCCTGCATGTAGACTTCCAAGAGCCTGATGTGGGGTCTACATTGATCTGATTCGAGCCGCTAGAGCAACGCAAACGAGTTGATCCGGCCTGTATCGCAGAGCTCAGCTTTGCCTTTACACCAGCAAATGACGAGAGGCGAACGAGAGTTCGCCTTTTTTCGTTTTCAACCAGTAAATCGCCAGCCTGTCAGAAGCAACCGAGGATTCAGCATGTTCGACGCCGTACGCAACAACAAGAAGATCGTCCAGGGATTCCTGCTATTGATCACACTTCCCTTCGCGTTCTGGGGGGTGGATTCGTACGTCAAGAATATGTCGGGAGGTGAAGATCTTGCCACTGTCGCCGGCACGCCGATTCAGCAGGCCGAATTTCAACAGGCGCTGCGTGAGCAGCAGGAGAGGCTGCGCGGCTCGCTGGGGGAGAACTTCAACCCTGCGATGATGGAAACCACCGAGGCGCGGAGGGCTGTCCTCGAAAACCTGGTTAACCAGCGCCTGCTTGCAATCGACGCCTCCAAAATGCACCTCGCGGTTTCCGACGAGCGCGTCCGTGACACGATCGTTGGCATCCCTGCTTTCCAGGACAACGGCCACTTTTCACAGCCGCGTTATGAGGCCGTCCTCAAGTCGCAAGGCATGGTGCCCCAGGCCTTTGAGTCAAGCCTGCGTCGCGATCTTGCGCTGCAGCAGGTGCTTGGCGCGGTCGCTGAGGGGGTAATGGTTTCACGTGCGTCGGTAGAGCAGGTTTACGCGGTTCAGTTCGAAGAGCGGGTCGTGAGTGAAGTCCAGCTGGCCGCGCAGCAGTTTGCATCTGCCGTGAAGCTGCCGGACGACGCCGCACAGAAATACTACGAGACGAATCGCAAGCAGTTCGAGTTGCCGGCCCAGGTTCGTGCTGAGTACATTGTTCTCAGCAAGGAGGCCGTTGCCGATCAGCTTGTGGTGGGCGACGCGGATATTCGCAAGGAGTACGACGCGCATCCGGAGCGCTTTCGTCAGGCTGAGGAACGGCGGGCGAGCCATATCCTGATCCAGGCCGACAAGGGTGCCGGAGATGCGGTGATCAAATCTGCGCGTGAAAAGGCGGAGGCGGTTCTCAAGCAGATCAAGGCAAACCCAGCCGATTTCGCGAAGCTGGCCAAGGAGAATTCGCAGGATCCGGGCTCTACGGAGAAGGGGGGCGATCTTGGCTTTTTCCCGCGTGGCGCGATGGTCAAGGCGCTTGAAGACACGGCTTTCGGTCTGTCCCGGGAAGGCGAAGTTTCCGATGTCATCCAGTCCGACTTCGGTTTTCACATCATCAAGCTGACTGGTGTGAAGGCCGAGGTGCTGCGTCCATTCGGTGAAGTCAGGAACGAGATCGCCGCGGAGCTCAAGCGTAGCGAGGCCGCACGAAAGTTTGCCGAGCTGGTCGATGGCTTTACCAATACCGTCTATGAGCAGTCGGACAGCCTCAAGCCGGCTGCTGAGAAGTACAAACTGGCGGTGACGACCACCGACTGGATTGGCCGCAGCGGCAAGGCGCCCGCGCCTTTCGACAATGAAAAGCTTGTCTCCGAGCTGTTTTCGGACGACGCCGTAAAAAACAAGCGCAATACCGCTGCGATCGATGTTGGCAACAGCACACTGGTGTCGGCGCGGGTGAGTGAATTCAAGCCGGCGACGCTTCGCCCGTTTGAGGAAGTCAAGGCGGTCATCGAAAAGGGCCTGGTCACTGACGAAGCGGTAAGTCTTGCTGAAAAGGATGGCGAAGCCAAGCTGGCCCTGTTGGTCAAGGGCGAGGCTGTCAATCTGCCGTGGAGTGCGCCGCGTTCGATGCAGCGCGGCGACCAGAGCCTGCCGCGCGAGGCTGTTCGCGCAGTTTTCCGTGCTGCGGGCGACAAGCTGCCGAGTTATGCCGGCGCGCGGATTCCGGGTGGCGGCTATGGCCTGTTCCGCATCGAGAAGCTGACTCGCCCGCTTGCCAAGGAAGGCGATCCGCGTCTGGGCGCGATCAAGCAGCAATACACGCGGGTGCTCGCCGAGCAGGATTTCTCGGCATATCTCTCCATGCTGCGCAAGCGCTACGACGTCAAGGTGAATGCGGCGGCGCTTGAAGTCTCGAAAGACAAGTAAGACAGCGTACGGATCCTGGTTGCAGCGGCGTGGCCGGGCAGTCAGGATCCGGTTCTGTTGGCGTGTGACACTCAGCGGCGCCTTGCCGTTGGTCCTTCCATTCCGGCAATCGCCGGAATCCCCTCAGGGCTCATGCCTCCGTCATCGGCGTCCAGGGATTCGCGCCTGGCGCAGAGTCACCATCAAGCCCGTCCAGGTATAAAAAATCCTGTATCGACACGTTGCGGGCTGAAGCCCTGAAGGCTTTGCTTCGGTCACTTTGTGACGGTGTCCGCAGCTTCAGGCCGTGCCGCCTTTCGTGCTGCGCTGCAGTTGCCATTGTTTGGTCAGCGCGTAGATCGCCGGGATGACGGCGAGGGTCAGGAGGGTCGACGAGATCATTCCGCCAACCATCGGGGCGGCGATTCGGCTCATGACTTCGGAGCCGGTGCCGGTTCCCCACATGATGGGCAGCAGCCCGGCGGTGATTGCGACGACGGTCATCATCTTCGGGCGGACCCGTTCGACGGCGCCTTCCATCACCGCCAGGTAGAGATCGGCAGGGCCGGGCGCGCGTCCGCTGGCCAGGCACTTTGCCCTGGTGGCGGCCCAGGCGTGGTCGAGATAAATCAGCATGACCACGCCGGTTTCAGCCGCCACGCCTGCCAGCGCGATGAAGCCGACCGCCACCGCAACCGACAGGTTGTAGTCCAGCAGCCACATCAGCCAGATTCCGCCCACCAGCGCAAAGGGCACCGAGAGCATCACGATCAGGGTTTCGGTGAGACGCCGGAAATTGAGATAGAGCAGCAGGAAGATGGTGAGCAGGGTGATCGGGATGACGATCTTCATCTTTGCAGCGGCGCGCTCCATGAACTCGAACTGGCCGCTCCAGCTCACGTAGTAACCCGGCGGAAACTTCACCTTATCGGCCACTGCCTTTTTGGCTTCGGCCACGTAGCCGCCGATGTCGCGGCCGCGGATATCCACGTAGATGTAGGCTGCGAGCTGCGCGTTTTCGGTGCGGATGCCCGGCGTGCCTTTGGCGACCTCGACCTTGGCCAGTTGCCCAAGGGGCAGCATGGCGCCGCCCATGACAGGCACCAGCACTTCGCGGGCGATCTGTTCGGGGCTGGCGCGCAGTTCGCGCGGGTAGCGCACGCTGACGCCGAAGCGCTCGCGGCCTTGGACGGTGGTGGTCACCATCTCGCCGCCGAGGGCGCTGCCGATCACGTCCTGAACTTCGCCAACCGTCAGGCCGTAGCGGGCCAGCTGGCTGCGCTCGGGTTCGACGTTCAGATAGAAGCCGCCGGTGATGCGCTCGGCGAAGGCGCTGCTGGTGCCCGGCACCGTTTTGACGACGGCTTCGATCTCCCGGGCAAGTTTTTCCATCTCATCCAGATCCTTGCCGAAAACCTTGATGCCGATCGGTGTGCGGATGCCGGTGGACAGCATGTCGGTGCGGGCCTTGATCGGCATCGTCCAGGCGTTGGCTACGCCGGGAAACTGCAGTGCCTTGTCGAGTTCTGCGATGAGCGTGTCGGTCGTCATGCCCGGGCGCCATTCCTGCTGGGGCTTGAGGTTGATGGTGGTTTCGAACATCTCGGTCGGTGCCGGGTCGGTGGCCGTGTTGGCGCGGCCGGCCTTGCCCAGAACCGATGCGACTTCCGGGAAACTCTTGATGATCTTGTCCTGTGTCTGCATCAGTTCGGCCGCCTTGGTCATCGACATGCCGGGCAGGGACGTGGGCATGTAGAGCAGGGTGCCTTCGTTGAGGGTCGGCATGAACTCCGAGCCCAGGCGTGAGGCCGGGTAGATCGACACGAGCAGCGCCAGCACGGCCAGCATGATGGTGAGTTTTTTCCAGCGCATCACCGCGGCGATGATGGGCCGGTAGAGCCGGATCAGCACGCGATTCACCGGGTTGCGGGCTTCCGGCATGATCCGGCCGCGGATGAACAGCATCATCAGCACCGGAACCAGCGTGACCGACAGGATCGCGGCGCCGGCCATGGAGAAGGTTTTTGTCCAGGCCAGCGGCGAGAACAGGCGACCTTCCTGGCCTTCGAGCGCAAAGACCGGCATGAAGGAGACGGTGATGATCAGCAGCGAGAAGAACAGCGCCGGGCCCACTTCCCGGCAGGCGGTCAGCATGGCGTCCAGGCGATCCCCGGATGAGTGCGACTCGGGCAGGCGTTCGAGGTGCTTGTGGGCGTTTTCTATCATCACGATGGCGGCGTCGATCATCGCGCCGATGGCGATCGCGATGCCTCCCAGGCTCATCAGGTTGGAGCTCATGCCCAGCAGGTGCATGGCGATGAAGGCCATCAGCACGCCCACCGGCAGCATCAGGATCGCCACCAGCGCGCTTCGCACATGCATCAGAAAGACCACGCACACCAGCGCGACGATGATCGACTCTTCGATCAGGGTGGCCTTGAGGGTTTCGATGGCCCGGTGGATGAGTTCGGAGCGGTCGTAAACCGTTTGCACCGTGACGCCCGGCGGCAGGCCGGGGCCGATTTCCTCGATCCGGGTTTTGAGCTTGTGGATGACTTCCAGTGCGTTTTCGCCGTAGCGGGCCATGGCGATGCCGGAGACCACTTCGCCTTCTCCGTTCAGTTCGGTCAGCCCGCGGCGCTCGTCCGGCGCCAGCTCGACCCGCGCGATGTCGCGTATCAGCACCGGCGTGCCGCGCTCGGCCTTCACCACCAGCAGTTCGATGTCGTCCCGGCCGCGCAGATAGCCCTTGCCGCGCACCATGTATTCGGTTTCGGCCATTTCCACCACGCGGCCGCCCACGTCGCGGTTGGAGTCGCGGATGACCTGGGCGACCTTCATCAGCGGAATGCCGTAGGCGCGCAGCTTGGTCGGATCGACGGTGACCTGGTAAGTCTGGACAAAGCCGCCGATGGAGGCCACTTCGGCAACGCCGTGGGTTTTGGTGAGCGGGTAGCGCACGTACCAGTCCTGGAGCGTGCGCAGCTCGGCAAGGGTTTTGTCTTTGGCGATGAGGGCGTACTGGTACACCCAGCCCACGCCGGTGGCGTCCGGCCCGATCTGGGGTGTGACGCCTTTGGGCATGCGGCCGGAGGCGAAGTTGAGGTATTCCAGCACCCGCGAACGGGCCCAGTAGATGTCTGTTCCGTCCTCGAAAATCACATAGACGAAGGACGCGCCGAAAAACGAGAAGCCGCGCACCACCCGGGATTTGGGTACCGCCAGCATCGCCGTGGTGAGCGGGTAAGTCACCTGGTCTTCCACCACCTGCGGCGCCTGGCCGGGGTATTCGGTGTAGACGATGACCTGCACGTCGGAGAGATCCGGCAGCGCGTCGATCGGGGTGCGCAGCACGGCGATGATCCCGGCGATGATGACGAAGAGGGTGGCCAGCAGGACAAGGAAGCGGTTCCTGCCTGACCAGTCGATCAGCTTGGCGAGCATTGCGGTGCTCCGTCAGTGGCCGGCATGCGGCGTGGGTGCAGCGCTGCGCGGGCTGACCGAGGTGATGACCCATTCGCCCGGCTGGCGCTCGACGAACTCCACCGTCACCTTTGCGCCGGGCGCAAGGCTGCTTTGCTGGGCCGGGTTGGCCAGCTTGAACTCCATGCTCATGGCCGGCCATTTGAGGCTGGCTACCGGGCCGTGTTCGAGCATCACCGTGCCGGCCTGGGTGTCGAGACTTTCGACGGTGGCGTCCGCCCGGTGTCCGGCGCCTTTAGCCACGGGAGGCGTCTGGCCGGGAGCTTCGAAGCTGCCGAGCGCGGCTTTCAGATTGCTCTCGGCGTCGATCAGGAAGTTGGCTGTAACGACGACATCCTCGCCGGCCTGTACGCCTTCCAGAACTTGCACGTGATTGTCGTCGCGGGCGCCGAGCTTGACCTCCCGCGGCGCGAAGCGGCCTTCGCCCAGCGCGACGAGCACGATCCGGCGTGTGCCGCTGTCGATCACTGCGGATGCCGGCACCGTCACCACCTGCCCCTTGCCACCCACCGGAATGTCGACCCGGGCGAACATCGCCGGCTTGAGCAGCAGGCCCGGATTGGCCAGTTCGATGCGCACCGCTACCGTGCGGGTTTCGGCGTTGAGGGTGGGATACACATAGCCGATGCGGCCCTCGAACACCTTGTCCGGATAGGCGTCGATGCGCACGCGGGCGGTGGCGCCGCTGTGCACAAGGCCGATGTCCTGTTCGACAACATCCGCCACAACCCACACGCGGGAGAGGTCGGCAATCTGGTAAAGGCTTTCGCCGGGCATGAAGCGCATGCCTTGCAGGGCTTTCTTTTCGGTCACGATGCCGGCCACCGGCGAGCGGAAGCCGAGCGTGCGTCGCGTGGCCCCGGACCTGGCCAGTGCGCGGATCTGTTCTTCCGGGACATCCCAGTTGCGAAGGCGCGTCAGGGCGGATTCGGCGAGTTGCTTCATGCCGGCCTGCGCCTCGTTTCCGGCATTCTTAAGCGCGGCGACGCCTTCGGCGGCGATCGCGTATTCCCGTTGGGCAGAGACGAGTTCCGGGCTGTAAACGTCAAACAGCGCCTGGCCTTTGGCAACCGGCTGGCCGGTGATGTTCACGTGCAGGCGTTCCACATAGCCTTCGAACTTGGGCGTGATGGTGTAGATGCGCTGCTCGTCGGGCTCGACGCGGCCGGTGGCGCGCACCTGCTTGTCGAGCCTGCGCAGTTCGGCCTTTTCGGTGCGCACGCCGAGTTTCTGGATTTTTTCGGTGCTGATGCGCAAGGTGTCGGCCGCCGCAGGTTCTTCGCTGATTTCGCCTTCGTATACCGGGATGTAGTCCATCCCCATCGGGTCTTTCTTGGGTGTTGGCGATGTATCCGCCAGGCCCATGGGGTTGCGGTAATACAGTAGTTTGGGCGCCGGCTTGCCGCCATCGGTCTGAGTGGTGGCAGCCGTGTGCTCCTGGGCCGGGTGCTGGCCGAGCCAGTATCCGCCGGCTGCGCCGGCCACGGCGAGGGCAAGGCCGGCGGCCAGGGCTGCGGCGGGTTTCATAGGTCTTCTCCGAGGATGCGTTCGATTTCGGCCAGGCTCATCCGGGCTTCGGCCTGGGCCTTGAGGCTGGCCTGGCGCGCCAGACGGATTTGCCGCTGGGCGTCGAGCAGGGTGGCGAAATCGACCTTGCCGGTTTCGTAGCCCGCGAGGGCCGCCCGGAAGGCAAGCTCGGTCTGGGGGAGCAGGCTGCTGGTGGTAAGGGTTTCGGTGCGTCGGGCCGCATTGAAGGCCGAGAGATTGCCGGACAGCTCGCCCAGCACCTGGTTGGCGGTCGCATCGCGGCGGGACCGGGCGGCCGACAGCATGGCTTCCGCTTCGCGCTCCTGCGCCCGGCGGGTGCCTTGCTGCAGCGGCAGGTTGAGTTCCAGCATCAGCTCCCATTCCTTTACCGAGCCCTGGTACTGGATGGGCGACACGCCGAGGGTGAAATCCGGGTAGCGGTTTTTGTAAGTCAGCTCGCGCGTCTTTTCGGCGGAACGCAGGCGGGCCTCGTCGGCGAAAAGCTGGGGGTTACGCGAGCGCACCCGGTCTTCCAGTGCGGCGGGCTCGAGGCTGGCCGGCGCCGGCAGGGGGCGCAGCAGGCCTGGTGCATCCAGGGGCGCGGCGGCAGGGCGGGCAAGGAGGGCGTTGATGCGTGCCTGCAACTGCCGGCTTTCGGCGTCGAGGGCGATGAGTTCGCCGCGCATGCCGGTTTGCTCCACCTGGGCGCGGATCACGTCCTGCTGGGCCGCGAGGCCGCCGGCGTAGCGTACCTGCGCGATTTTCTCGAGGCGCACCATCAGGTCGAGGATTTCCCGCGCCAGCTGTTCGCTGCGGTAAACGTACTGGAACCGGGCATGGGCGGCCTTGATGCGGGCGGCGAGTTCGGCCCAGCTTCCACTGGCCCGGCCTTCGGCGCCGCGGGCTTCGAGTTCGGCAATCTCCTGCTTCAGCTCGCGCTTGCCGAGCCAGGGCAGATCCTGCATGACGAGATAGCGGGTGCTGCCCACGCGGGCTGGCAGCAGGGTGGCGTTTTGTTCGCCCATGCGCGTGATGTCGCGCAGTTCGGTGCGCAGCCTGGGGTCGGGCAGGGCGCCGGCCGGCACCACGCGCTCGGCGGCGGCGTCGGCCTCGAAGCGCATCGCGGCGTATTCCGGGTTGCGGCTGCGGGCGTAATCGAGCAGCGATTCGACGTTTGCGCCAAGGGCCGGGTCCTGGGCCCGGGCCAGCACACACCAGGCTCCGAGCACTGCCAGGGCTCCGCATTTCAGGTATTTCTTCATGATTTACCCCGCGTGCCTGTGATGCCCGGATCAGGGGCGTTCGATGTGCACCAGCGTCATGGCACCGTTTATCTGTTCAGCCATGAAGCGGATCTTGTCGCCTTCCTTGAGTTTGTCGATCCAGGCTGCATCCTTGACGCGGAAGGCCATGGTCATCGCCGGCATTCCGTTGGGCAGGGGGCCGTGGGAGACGGTAATGCGGCCGGTGGGCTTGTCCACCTTCTTGACGATGCCGTCGGCCATCTGCATGGAGGCTTCGCCCTGCGCTGCGTGCGCTTTGGCGTGACCGGCGTGGTCGTTGGCGGAAACGGTGGAGGCGGCAAAGGCGGAAGCGGAAACGGTGGCGATTATCGCGGCCAAAACCGGTGCGAGTGGGACGCGCATGAGTGTGCTCTTTCTGGAGGGATTGATCGGGATTCAGTGACGGGCAAATACGCTGCTGGAGCCGTTGGCGCCGATCAGCAGGGACGTCAGGACAAGGGGGCGTAGCTTCGTGGCGACTCCTCGTTGGATCGGGATAGCCCATTCTGGCCGTCGCCCCTCGACAGGAAGCTGTCGTGAAGATTACTTTTTTGTAATCTTTTTGGGCGCGGGAAGGGTTTGGGCGACACTTGTGCCCGTGATTCCGGGCGCAGAGAGGCCGTGATGAAGATTTTGATTGTCGAGGACGAACCCAAAACCGGGGATTACCTCAAGCAGGGTCTCGTCGAGGCGGGTTTCAGCGTGGATCTTGTGCGTGATGGCATGGACGGGCTGCATCTCGGCATGACCGAAGCCTACGATCTGATCGTGCTCGACGTGATGTTGCCGGGGCTCGACGGCTGGCGCGTGCTTCAGGCCCTGCGTAAGGCCGGCAAGGAGATGCCGGTGCTGTTCCTGACCGCCAGGGACAGCGTGGACGACCGGGTCAAGGGGCTGGAACTCGGCGCCGACGATTACCTCGTCAAGCCCTTCGCCTTTTCGGAGCTGCTGGCCAGGGTGCGCACGCTGCTGCGCCGGGGCACCCGGAGCAAGGAACTGGATGCCCTGCAGGTGGCCGATCTGGAGCTGGACCTGCTGCGCCGACGGGTGACCCGGGCCGGCCGGAGGATCGACCTGACGGCCAAGGAGTTCGCCCTTCTTGAACTCTTGCTGCGCCGGCACGGCGAGGTGCTGCCGCGTTCGCTGATCGCATCCCAGGTGTGGGACATGAACTTCGACAGCGACACCAACGTGATCGAAGTGGCCGTGCGGCGCCTGCGCGCCAAGATCGACGACGGCTTCGAGCCGCGCCTGATCCGCACCGTGCGGGGCATGGGCTATGTGCTGGAGGATCCGGCGTGTCCTTAGTGCGCCGCCAGTCGCTTACCTTCCGGCTGACGCTGCTGTTTGCGGCGGCGTCCACGGTGGTGCTGCTGATCCTCGGTCAGATAGTCGTCCGATCGGTGGAGGGGCATTTCGAGGAGCAGGACATGGCCGAGCTTGGCGGCAAGCTCGAGCTGACCCGCCATCTGCTGGAGCGTGTTCGCTCGGCGGGCGAATGGGATGGGCTGCCGCAGCTGCTCGACGATGCGCTGATCGGCCATCACGGCATGGCGATTGCAGTGCGCGGGCCGGACGGCCAGATGCTGTTCGCGGCCCACGGGGTGTCGTTTACGCCACCGCTGATCGAGCGGGCCGGGCCTGCCGGCCGGCCGCAGGTGTGGCGCTCGGATGACAACGTGGATTTTCGCGGCATCGTCGGTGAGGCGCGCACCGGCATGGCCAACGCGCCGCCGGCCTTCGTGGCGGTGGCCATCGACATTTCCCACCACCGCAGCTTCATGGATGCGTTCATGCGCACGCTGTGGCTGGTCGTTCTGGCGGCCTCGCTGGCAACCGGCCTGCTCGGCTGGTTTGTGGCCCGGCGGGGGCTGGCGCCGCTGCGCGACATGCGCCGCAAGGCCGGGGAGGTCAGCGCCCAGCGCCTCGACCAGCGCCTGTCGGTGGAGGCCGTACCGGTGGAGCTGGCCGAGCTGGCCGAATCGCTCAACGACATGCTGGCCCGGCTGGAGGAATCCTTCCGGCGGCTGTCGGATTTTTCATCCGATCTGGCCCACGAACTGCGCACGCCGGTCAGCAACCTGATGACCCAGACCCAGGTTGCGCTCTCCCGCAACCGCACGGCGGAGGCTTACCGTGACGTGCTCGAATCCAATGCCGAGGAATTCGAGCGTTTGTCGCGCATGATTTCCGACATGCTTTTTCTGGCCAAGGCCGACAACGGCCTGATCGTGCCTGGCCGCGAAAGCTTCGATCTTGCCGACGAGGTGGCGGCCCTGTTCGATTTTTATGGCGCGCTCGCCGAAGAAAACGGTGTCAGCCTGCGCCAGGCGGGTTCGGCGCCGCTGATGGCCGACCGGCTCATGCTGCGCCGCGCCATCGGCAACCTGCTGTCCAACGCGCTGCGCTACACGCCGGCAGGGGGCGAAATCGTCGCGACGGCCCGCCTTGTTCACGATGATGCGGGCGCCACCACGGCGCGCCTCTCCATTGAAAACACCGGTGAGCCGATTCCGCCGGCCCACCTTGCGCGGCTTTTCGACCGCTTTTACCGCGTGGATGCAGCCCGCCGGAGTTCCGGTGACGGTGCGGGGCTTGGTCTTGCGATCACCCGCTCGATTGCGCGGGCCCACGGCGGTGACATCGAAGGGCGAGCCGGGGTGCAGAGCAATGTTTTCGAGATGTGGATTCCGGTTTCGAAGAGCTCTGGTCAGTGAAAATCCCGGCTGCGGGTGGCGAGGTGGCCGAGCAGGGCGGAGCGGTCGACCACCCGTTTGGCGTGCAGGTGCACCACGCTGCCCTGGCGGGTGATCTGGCCGTAGATGCCGAGCAGGGTGGCGCCAAGCAGGATGCGTCGTTCGGCTTCAAGGAGTTCGGGCCGCACGATGACGTTGACCCAGCCGGTTTCATCTTCGAGGGTGACGAACATTGTGCCCTTGGCGGTGCCGGGGCGCTGACGGCAGGTGACGATGCCGGCACAGCGGGCCAGTTTGCGGTCGGGGCAGTCGGCAATCTCGGCCGCACTCAAAAAACGTTCGGCCGCAAGCAGGCCGCGCAGAAAACTGAGGGGATGCCGACCGAGGCTGAAGCCCAGGCGGGCGTAGTCGGCAAGGAGATCCTGGGTTTCGGCCGGCGCGGCAAGGGCCGGAGGCGTGTCGGGAATCGGCGCATCGTGGAGCATGCCGGGCGCGGCCTGGCTGCCGGCTGCGGCCCACAGGGCCTGGCGCCGGTGCCCGGCCAGGCTGGACAGCGCACCGGCCCCGGCCAGCACGCGCAGCTCGGTGGTGGATAGCCCGGCGCGGCGGGCCAGTTCATCGACCGACCCAAAGGGGCCATGCCGGCGCGCTTGGGCAATGCGTTCGGCGGCCTGCGGGTTGAAGCCCTTGACCAGCCGCAGGCCGAGGCGGGCCGCGGGGCGAGCGGCAGCGGCTGGCGCGGGCGTAAGCCCGCAGGCCCAGTCGCTGGCCTGCACGTCCACGGGCAAGACATCGACGCCGTGGCGACGGGCATCCTGGATGAGTTGCGACGGACCGTAAAAGCCCATCGGCTGGCTGTTGAGCAGCCCGCACAGAAACGCCGCCGGCTCGAAGCACTTGAGCCAGGCGGACACATACACCAGCAATGCAAAGCTGGCCGCGTGGGATTCCGGAAATCCGTAGCTGCCGAAACCCTGGATCTGGCGGCACAGGGCCTCGGCAAAATCCCGCTCGTAGCCGCGATCGAGCATGCCGGCGGTGAGTTTTTCCTGGTAACGCAGCAAATCTCCCTTGCGGCCCCAGGCGCCCATGGCGCGGCGCAACTGGTCAGCCTCGCCGGCGCTGAAGCCGGCGGCCACCATGGCCAGCTGCATCACCTGTTCCTGGAAGATCGGCACGCCGTGGGTGCGCCGCAGCACGGGCTCGATCTCAGGGCGGGGATAGACGATGGGTTCGTGGCGGGCGATTTTTTCGCGGGCGCCGAGGTAGGGATGGACCATGCCGCCCTGGATCGGCCCCGGTCGCACGATGGCCACCTCCACCACCAGATCGTAATAGCAGCGCGGCCTGAGGCGCGGCAGCATGCTCATCTGGGCGCGGGATTCCACCTGAAAGACGCCCACCGCGTCGGCGGCGCAGAGCATGTCGTACACCGCCGGTACTTCGCGGGGAATGTCGGCCACCGCGAAAGGCTGGCCGCGCCAGCGGGAGACGAGTTGCAGGCTGCGGCGGATCGCCGACAGCATGCCGAGGGCCAGCACGTCCACCTTGAGCAGGCCCAGGGTTTCGATGTCGTCCTTGTCCCACTGGATGACCGTGCGGCCTTCCATTGCGGCGTTTTCGACGGGCACCAGTTCGGCCAGCGGCCCGCGTGAGATCACAAAGCCGCCCACGTGTTGGGAAAGATGGCGGGGAAAACCGACGATTTCGTTGGCCAGTTCAAGCAGCAGGCGCACCCGCGGGCTGTCCGGGTCGAGGCCCGCTTCGCGGACGCGCTCGGGGGCCACCTGACGGCCGTCCCACCAGGCGAGGCGCCGGGTGAGCTGATCGAGCTGGCCGACGTCGAAGCCCAGCGCCCGGCCCACGTCACGCAGGGCGCTCCTGGGGCGGTAGCGGATCACCGTGGCGGCCAGCGCGGCGCGGTCGCGGCCGTATTTGGTGTAGATGTACTGGATGACTTCTTCGCGCCGGTCGTGTTCGAAATCCACGTCGATATCGGGTGGCTCGTTGCGCTCGCGGGAGATGAAGCGCTCGAAGAGCAGGCTGGCTTCGCCGGGGTCGACTTCCGTTACACCCAGCGCATAGCACACCACCGAGTTGGCCGCCGAGCCGCGGCCCTGGCACAGGATGCCCCGGCTGCGGGCAAAACGGACGATGTCTTCGACGGTGAGGAAGAAGGCTTCGTAGCCTAGCTCTGCAATCAGGGCGAGTTCCTTTTCCACCTGGATCAGGACGCTTGAGGGCACCTGCGGGTGCCCGTCGGGGCCGGGCGGATAACGGTGGCGCAGCCCGTGGCCGACCAGTGCCCGCAGGTGGGAGGCCGGCGTGGCCTTGGGCGGCACGATCTCCTGAGGGTATTCGTAGCGCAGCTCGGCCAGCGAGAAATGGCAGCGCTCGGCGATGGCGAGGGTTTGGGCGAGCCATTCGGGCGGGTGGCGACGGGCGAGGATTTCGCGGGGCTGCAGGCGCTGTTCGCCGTTGGCGGCGAGCAGGTAGCCGGCATCGTCGAGGGTGACCCGGTGGCGCAGGGCGGTGAGGACATCGGCCAGGCGCCTGCGCGAGGCCGTGTGCATCAGCGGCGCGCAGGTGGCGGCAACCGGGATGCCGGCGGATTGTGCCGCGGCTTTGATCCCGCGGCGCCGGGTGGCGTCGTCCGGCCCCAGGTGGAGCGGGGCGGCGAGCCAGCAGGCGTCGGGAAAGCGCTCGGCCAGCCAGCGGGCGTCGGTGGCGAGGGTGTGCGGATCGGGATCGATGAGATCCGGCGGCACCAGCAGCGCCAGGCAGCCGGGCAGGCCACGGGCGAGGTCGAGGCGGGTGAGGCGGTAGTTGCCCTTGTCGGCCGCCCGCCGCCCGCGGGTGACGAGGCTTGAGAGCTGCCCGTAGGCGGCGCGGTCGGTGGCCAGCAGCACCAGCGTTGGCCCGTCTTCAAGCCGGATGCTGCTGCCGATGATCAGCTTTGGGGCGTCCGGCGTATGGCGCCAGGCCGCGTAGGCCCGCACCACGCCGGCCAGCGAACATTCGTCGGTAATGGCCAGGGCGCTGTAGCCCAGGCTTGCCGCCTGCTC
>Ga0209277_10000152_pt1 | contig 36701 bp, 33 predicted proteins | sample JI81AbrownDNA_FD_187503 | JGI IMG/M metagenome (GOLD analysis project Ga0209277, IMG submission 187503) | Wastewater effluent complex algal communities from Wisconsin, to seasonally profile nutrient transformation and Carbon sequestration -... | ecosystem: Engineered > WWTP > Effluent > Algae... | reverse complement strand
GGGGTAAACAGTATTGAGTATGGCCAGAGTTTGTGAAATCACCGGAAAAAGACCTCAGGTGGGGAACAATGTTTCTCACGCGAACAATAAAACTAAGCGCAGATTCCTCCCGAATTTGCAGAAAAAGCGCTTTTTCATTCCTGAGGAGGATCGTTGGATAACCTTGAAAGTGTCTACCAAAGCAATCAAGACCATCAACAAGCATGGCATCTCCGCAGTATTAAAAGAAGCTAAAGCAAAAGGCTTTTTTGCTTAATCCATAAATAGTCAGGAATCATGGCAAGAAGTAAGAACAGAATCCAGGTGATTTTAGAGTGCACAGAGCACAAGGCTACCGGCTTACCGGGCATGAGCCGTTACATCACCAAGAAAAACCGTAAGAATACTACTGAGCGTTTAGAGCTTAAGAAGTACAACCCGGTGTTGAAGAAAATGACCGTTCACAAAGAAATTAAATAATCATGGCAAAGAAAGTAGTTGCATCCTTAAAGAAGACTGACGGAAAAAGCTATGCAAAAGTGATCCGTGCAGTGAAGTCTGAAAAAACAGGCGCGTACACATTCCGTGAAGAAATTGTAGCAGCTGACCTTGTAAAAGAGGTTTTGGCTAAGAAATAACCTGACATTAAGTTCAGTAAGGAAAAGGTCCCCATGCGGGACTTTTTTGTTTTTCCGTGGTCTGTGTCGACACAGACCACGTATAACATTGCCGGGCTCGTCCCGGCACCCCCGTTAAGTTGCTATAAAATGGGGATCGCGGCACAGGGCCGCGAAGATATTTTCACTAAGTTGTAGCATGGCATTTTTAGGCGGATTATTTTCAAAGGAAAAAAAAGAATCACTCGATAAAGGTCTACAAAAAACCAGTGAGAGCTTCTTTGGCAAGCTTGGTAAAGCACTCGTTGGTAAATCAACGGTAGACGATGAAGTGCTGGATAACCTCGAAGAGATCCTGGTATCTTCGGATGTTGGCGTTGGCACAACCTTAAAAATTATTGAGCGCATTCAAGCGCGTGTAGCACGGGATAAGTACCTGGGCGCTACAGAGCTGGATAAAATCTTAAAAGAAGAAATTGCTTCGCTCCTGTCGGAAAATCATTCGAATGATTTAAAGGATTTCTCTCTTACGGATACGAAAAAGCCCTATGTGATCATGGTTGTCGGTGTAAACGGTGTTGGCAAAACAACCACCATCGGTAAGCTCTCCGCACAATTCAAGAAAGCAGGTAATAAAGTTATACTAGGTGCGGCCGACACATTCCGTGCGGCAGCTGTGGATCAATTGAAGCTTTGGGGCGAGCGCGTGGGTGTTCCGGTTATTAATCGGGGCATGAATACTGATCCTTCAGCTGTTGCCTTTGATACGGTGAAAGCCGGAGTAGATGAAAATGCGGATGTGGTTATTATAGATACCGCAGGCCGGCTTCACACCAAAGTGAACCTGATGGAAGAGCTCTCCAAGATCAAGCGTGTAATGCAAAAGGTTATTCCGGATGCCCCCCATGAAGTATTGCTCGTTCTGGATGGAAGCACCGGTCAGAATGCCGTCATCCAGGCGCGCGAGTTCACCAAAGCAACCGATGTTACGGCATTAGCTATTACCAAGCTGGATGGCACCGCAAAAGGCGGTGTGGTAATTGGCATTTCGGATGAGTTTAAAATTCCAGTAAAATATATTGGCGTGGGTGAAAAAGTAGATGACCTGCAAGTGTTCAACAAAACGGAATTTGTTGATTCTTTATTTAGAAAGATCTGACTTTGGCCTATTCAGTTGCCTTTTTAATAGCCTTCTGAATCATCTGTTCTTTTTTACGAACTGGAATGTTGAAAAGAATATAATAATTAAATCCCCAGGTGTCTCCGTTGTAGGTTTTTCCGTACCCGGGAACATCATGTGGAATAAATCCCCGCGGTTCATTCGTGTTGAGCCAAAACTTGTACCGGGCTGTATAGCCCATCCAGAAGATACCAAACATACGGACCTTTAACCCGGTGGTTAGTTCCGTCCAGTTAGCCTTAACATCTGTATTTTGGTAGGAATCTGTACTGGTTCCCCAAACTTCGTCAACGGAAGTGATGGTGAGATTTTCTGAAAATTTTCCGTGACCGTAGCGTGCACCAACGAAGAACATATTCTTCTCCGGATCTTTCTTCAAAAAATTTACATCCGCCCCCACCCGAAAATAATTACCCTGATTGGTATACGTATCAAAATCCGTTTGAAGATCGCGCGCCCAGCGCCCGGCTTCGACCACGAAGTAGTACCGATAAAAATCGATTTCTGCACTAAATTCGTAGCCCTTGAATTTATCATCCGTGAAAGAACGGATTGGTGAAATTATGTCTGTGCCGATACGAATTCCCGTAGGGATGTACCGCAGCTTTTTATCGATCAGTGTATCGAGTTTTTCAAGGTCTTTCTTATCCTGGGCAATGGCCAATGCAGGAATCAGCGCCAGCAGTATGTTAATGATATATCTCAATGTTTGTGGTTTGTCCTTTGTCTAAACTCCTACTTACCACACGCACCGAATCAAATGTTGTTTCAACAATTCTAAGATCGTATTGCAAGCGTTCACTCCCACACTCCTCTGATACAAAGCGCACTTCTGTTTTGTAGCCCACCCTTAATAGTAAAGTGTCGCCTCTGAAATTGTTGAAGGTAAAAAGTGTCTCCCCAGCATACGGATTGACGGTAACAACGGCTGCTTCATCTACTATAAGCGTATCCATCACATCCGGATCATCCAGATAAAAAACCGCATTTGTTCCTTCTGCCTCAATGTTCATGAACGTTACGGTGTCAGCAAGTCCGTCCGATAATTTTTTGAATTCGATTACCAGTGCATTGTCATCCCCGCGCACACAAATGTCGCTATCCAAACACGAGCCTCCCAGAACAGTAAGAAAGATAATCAGAACCCAACACCCTTTTTGCATCGACCGTAAAGATAGGTTTTGCTCATCAACGCAAAATCTGTACCCCGTTTATTTTTAGTAAATTTGCGGTTCGAAGCAAGGAATTGACGTGAAAACAAAGGGAAATAACAAAACGAAGGTGAATATTGTAACGCTGGGTTGTTCGAAGAACCTGGTGGACTCAGAAGTGCTGCTCACGCAGCTGCGCGGCAACGGCATTGATGCTGTACACGAGTCTGACAAAGACGATGCAAATGTAGTGGTGATCAATACCTGCGGGTTTATCGATAATGCCAAGCAGGAATCAATCGATACAATTTTGCGGTACGTAGATGCCAAAGAAGAAGGGATTGTTGATAAGGTTTATGTGACAGGATGCCTTTCCGAGCGTTATAAAAATGACCTGGAAAAGGAAATTCCGGATGTAGATGCGTGGTTTGGTACCCGCGACCTTTCAAGAATGTTAAAAACATTCCGGGCTGATTATAAGCACGAGCTTGTGGGTGAACGGATTCTCACCAATCCAAGCCACTACGCGTATCTAAAAATTTCAGAGGGTTGCGATCGTCCCTGCTCGTTCTGTGCCATCCCGTTGATGCGCGGCCAGCATGTTTCCAGACCCATGGATGAGCTGGTTAAAGAGGCCAAACATCTTGCGAAAGGCGGAACGAAAGAGCTCTTGCTTATTGCACAGGATTCCACCTACTACGGACTTGATCTCTATAAAAAGAGAAACCTGGCCGAACTGATGAAAAATCTTTCGGATGTTGAAGGTATTGAATGGATCAGGCTGCACTATGCATTCCCGGCCGGCTTTCCGATGGATGTGCTGGATGTTATGGCTGAGCGGCCGAACATTTGTAAATACCTGGACATCCCGTTGCAGCACGGCTCAACCAACATGCTCAAGTTCATGCGCAGGGGAATAACGCGCGAGAAAACGGAAGAGCTGATTCAGACCATTCGTACCAAAGTGCCGGGCATTGCAATCCGAACAACCATGATCGCGGGTCATCCGGGTGAAACGGAAAAAGAATTCGATGAGATGATGAAGTTCATTGAAAAATCCAGATTCGAGCGACTTGGAGTGTTTGGTTATTCACACGAAGAAAATACACACGCGTATTCCATGGCGGATGATGTTTCGCCTGAACTAAAACAGGAGCGGATTGATGCGGTGATGGAATTACAACAGGGGATTTCACTGGAACTCAACCAGGCTAAGATCGGGAGTGTTCAAAAGGTATTGATCGATCGGAAAGAAGGTGGAGAATTTTTAGGCCGGACGCAGTTTGATTCTCCGGAAGTTGATAATGAGGTGATTCTTGACGCAAAGAAAAACTACCTCAGAATTGGTGATTTCGTTAATGTGAAGATCACACACGCTACCGAGTTTGACCTCTCGGGTGACGTTGTGTAATTTCAGGAACTTTATCACGTAATTGCCGTTATGCGGTATAGCAACGCAAACCCAAGCCCGGCTGATATGCAGGTTCAGAAGATTGCCTTCCCGGAAACAAATTCATTTACATCCTTCTTTTTGGATTACATCGGAAAGCATGAGCAGTTGAAAAAGTTCTATAGCCGTTTCCCGGAAGTCAGCAATTTCAACGAACAAATAAAAGATAAAGCCGCTTCATTCCCGAAACAACATCGCGAAGTGCTGTTTAATGCTCTTCAGGAGCAATACAAGAACTATACAGTTACTGATGTTGTGAAAAATAACATTGAGGAGTTACGCTCCGACAAAACATTTACTGTTACAACCGGCCACCAGCTTAACATTTTTACCGGGCCGCTTTACTTCATTTATAAAATTGTAACAGTTATCAATGTCTGTAAACAGTTAAAGCAAGCTTATCCCGATTATAACTTTGTCCCGGTTTACTGGATGGCCAGTGAGGATCATGATTTCGAAGAGATAAAATATTTTAAGCTCAACGGAAAAAAGTATACCTGGGAGAGCAAGCAAACAGGTGCTGTCGGACGATTCAATCCGAAGGAGCTTGAAAGCTTGTTAAAAGAATTACCCGAAGGGCTTGCTATTTTTCAAAAAGCCTATTTAAAGCACAAAACATTAAGTGATGCAGTTCGCTTTTATGTGAATGAGCTATTCGGTTCTGAGGGTGTGGTTGTGGTTGATGCCGATTCAAGAGAATTAAAAACGTTGCTTCAGCCCATCATCCGGGATGATGTATTTAATCATACTCCGCAAAAATTAGTTGGTGCCACCAATGCGGAATTACAAAAAGCCGGGTATGATCCGCAGGTTAATAGTCGGGAAATTAATTTCTTCTATCTGGATAAGGACTTACGCGCAAGAATAGAACAAAATAAAGATCAGTTTAACGTTGTTGATACAACACTAACGTTCCCGAAGGATCACGTAGAAAATCTGATTAAAACAGCTCCTGAAAAATTCAGTCCCAATGTTATTTTGCGACCCGTTTACCAGGAAGTAATACTTCCCAACCTGGCGTATGTGGGCGGACCGTCAGAAATAGTATACTGGCTGCAGCTGAAAGATGTGTTCACCCATTACAAGATTCCTTTCCCCATTTTAATGCCCCGGAATTTCGCCATGGTACTGGATAGCCCAACCCTACGAAAGTTTAAAAAAACCGGACTTGAGGTGAACGATCTGTTCCTTGAAAAGAATTATCTCTTCAATCATTTTGCGGTAAAATTTTCGCGCAACAAAATCAAGCTGAACGGAGAGAAGGAAGCTATTCAACAATATTTTCAAATCATCCGTCAGCAAGCTGAAGCTTTTGACAAAACATTAGGGCCAATGGTGGGCGCTGAAACCCAACGTGCGATCAAAAGCCTGGAAAAGATCGAGCACAAATTACTTCGTTCTGAAAAACGTTTTCAATCCGATAAACTGCAGCAGGTTGAGGCCGTGAAAGATGCCTTGTTCCCCAACGGCAGTTTACAAGAACGTACAGATAACTTTTTGAACTTTTACGTGCAGGATTCGAAGTTTATTGAGAAGCTGATCATACACTTCGACCCATTCGATTTTAGGTTTACGGTATTGCTTTACAATGACTAAGCAAGAGCTGCGTCAACTCTATCTTCAAAAGCGTATGATGCTCTCCGAAGCAGAATACGGACAGTTAACCTTTCAGCTTTACCAGAATTTTTTCAGCAACATTGATCTTTCATTTATTAAAGTCCTTCACACGTTTTTACCCATCACATCAAAAAAAGAAGTAGACACGTGGCTGATCATTGACCGGATCAAGCGAGAATTCCCGCACGTCCGAATTTCCATCCCAAAAGTAAATTCCAAAACGGGAGTGTTTGATAGCTTTTACTTTGAGGGCTTACACCAACTAGTCACAAACAGTTGGGGAATTCAAGAACCTAAGCAAGGCATACCAACTGAACCAGAAAAAATTGATCTCGTGTTGATTCCGTTGTTAGCATACGATAGAAAGGGACATCGCGTGGGCTATGGAAAAGGTTACTACGACAAGTTCTTAGCAACCTGCAGACCGGATTGCAAAAAAATAGGCCTGTCGCTTTTTGAGGCAGAGGAAAAAATAAAGGATGTGAGTGATTTCGATATTAGATTGGATCATTGCATTACACCTTCCGGAGAAGTAAATTTTAATAAGCGTTAATCTTCTTAAAGTCTTGTGGTAATCGGTAATTTGTGGTGTAACCGCTCCAACTGCAAATTACTCACGTATGAAAGGATATTCTCTGGCAATGCTGTTCATTGCCACACTAACGATTCTCTCTCTATCATCACCCGCTGCATACTGCCAAACACCCGCTGATACAGTAATCATTGATCAGCTGTATGCCAGGAGCAAGACCTTTTGGTACACCAACCGCGACAGCTCTATTTTTTATCTTAAGCAAGTTGAGAAGCTTTCCGGCAAACAGAATTATGCCCGGGGGAACGGATATGCCAGTTATGGATTGGGTTGGCACGAGGTAATACTCTTTAAACGCTTCCAATATTTAACCAAGGCCCTGGAGTGGTTCGAAAAATCAAATGATAGTTTGGGGAAAGCTGTTGCGCTGACCCAGATCGGGGAAATTTACTTTGTATTGGGAGAAGAAGAGAAATTCAAGGAATACACGTTGCGATCACTAAAGATTCAAAAACAGGTCAATGATTATGGAGGTATTGCATTATGCTATATAAATCTGGGGCGACATTTTCAAACCAGGCGCATGTATGAAGATGCGCTCGAAAATTACAAAGAGGCGCTAGACTATAGGCAGAAAGATGGCCGACAACAGGGAATTGCTTACGCCCAAGTGAATATCGCTGACGTTTATCTGGAAACCGACAACTATGAAGAAAGCCTGAACTTTGCTAAAGAAGCAAATGCCAACTTTCTATTCTCAAAAGATGCGACAGGAATAATTTGGTCTGAATTAATTATTGGATATTCCTATTTGCATCTCAACAAAATTGATTCTGCCCAAAACGCACTGGAAGGTATTGTTAACAATTCGTTCGGAATAATGTATGATCATAAAGTCAACCAAGCGCAAAGAGCTCTTATCTCAATTTATGCCAAGCATAAAGATTTAAAAAAAGCTTTTGAGCTGCAGACACAATACGTGACAACACGTGATACGCTGGATTCCTGGAATCAAAATGCCGAAACACAGCGTCTGGCAAATGAATATGAATTCAAGTTAGCCCAACAGGAGGCGCTTGAACAGCAGCAAAAAGAAGCAAACGAAATATCCCGGAGAAATACGATTGAATATCTCACGATCACGGTTATTGTCGCCATGTTTTTTGTCATTTTGCTTTCAGGAAGGAAGTGGATGCAAGAAAATCTGGTCAAAGCATTTATCTTTATCTGCCTGCTTCTTTTGTTTGAGTTTCTGCTGGTAGTAACCGATCCTGCGGTTGAAAGCCTAACGCAAGGGAAACCTCTCCTTAAACTTCTCGCAAACGTAATTCTTGCGTTGCTAATCCTACCCGCCCATCGCATACTGGAGAATTTTACCAAGAGACGATTAGTTAAAAGCAAAATTTGATTATCCGCTAACCTTTGCTTTCAGCTTCTTCAGGTTCGGGTAGTTGAACAATACAAGCGCTATTAGAATAATGACATAGCCGATCAACTGAAGGCTGGTGACCGTTTCATTAAAAATGAAAAAGGCGATCACGAAATTCATCATGGGATTGATGTACAGCAGAATGCCAACCGTTGCCGAATTAATGCGGTTCAGCGCAAATAAATTCAGAAACAACGGCAATACCGTAAACACTCCGGCAACAATCGCAATCATTCCGTAAAAGAAAAATGTTTCCGGTGCGGCACTTACCAGCCAGGGATATGAAGCTGTTAGTACGATTAACGCGAATACCATTTGAACGGCCAATACAGTTAACCGATCAAAACCATAATTTTTGCGCTGCGATACAAGATACAACGCATACGAAATGGCCACTGCAAAACTATAGCCCAATTCCTGCACAGAATTTAATCCCAACAGAACACAGCTGATCACGCAAAGTGCTACGGCCGACCATTGCAACGTGGTAAGTCTTTCCTTTAAAATAAAATTTCCAAGCACCGCAGTAAGCACCGGACAAATAAAATATGAGAAAGACGCTGTTTTGATGTTAATGTGATTAATTACGTAGATAAAGATTAACCAGTTAACAATGAGCAGTAGTGCTCCGGCTAACGTCAATGCGATGATCTGATTCCGCTCACGTGAAGGAAATTCCTTTAGACGTTGGGCATCCTGCCTGATCTCAGTCTTGCGGAAGCCCAGTATGATGATCAAAAGGATTATAACCGAACAAGCAATCCGAAAGTACAGGATTTCACCAGCCGTATATTCATTCAACGCACGCAGGGGCAATGAAAAAAATCCCCAGACAACAAATGCCGAGATGGCTGCCGCGTAATGCTTATTGTTGTTCAATTTGCGTTAAGCTTTAGCGGGATATTAACTTTTATCTTCTCCCAGCTGATTGAAAGAATAGCTTCCGTATCCGAAAGCTCAGTGATCGTATAATTCAATCTTTCCACGCTTTCCGGTAGCGCACGCGGTGTTGCTTCAACTCTCAGGACATCATCATGCTGATTGTAATCATCGGCCAAATGCTGATCCCAGATTGTATTCAGAATAAAAGTCCATTTTTCTTTTCCGGGAATGGTGAAGACCGCATACTTGCCAGCAGGAATTTTCTTATCACCAATACTGAACTCCCGATCAATTTCTATTGAGGTTGCCCGGTGTGCACCCGTAACCCATACTTCGTCATACGTAACCAGTCCGCCCCAAATAACTCTTCCGCGTACAGCTGGCGCAGTGTATAAAATAGTAATGTGCGTATCTCCTATCTGCGCGTGCTCTTCCAGAGCAATACTCTTTTTCTTTACCGTGTCTGCATTTACGGCTGACGTGTGTGGATGATTAGCATCTTGTGCGAAAGCATGTATGCCCAATACCAATAAGCCGATTGCAATTGCCGATTTTATAAAATTCATACTTCCGGTTCCTGCTGACTTAGGCAATGGAACGATCCAAGTCCCCAAATGATGTCTGTAGAGTCAATGCCGATTACTTTACGGTCATTAAAACACTTCTGCAGTATATCCATCGCCCGATCGTCATTCTTATCCCGGAAGGTTGGAACGACTACATATTTATTGGCGATATAAAAATTTGCATAGGAAACCGGAAGTCGCTGATCTTCGTAAACCAGCGGTCCAGGCATCGGCAGCTCAATGATATTCATCTGCTTACCATTTTCAAGCCGAAGAGTTTTGAGTTCCTTTAGATTTTCCTGAAGGATTTCATAGTTCTCATCGCTTTTGTTTTCCTCCACGATGGTCACAACGGTATCTTCATTTACAAACCTTGTCAGATCATCTATGTGACCATCCGTATCGTCACCGATAATTCCATCGCCTAACCAGAGAATATGATCAACACCATAGTAGTCAATCAAATATTTTTCAATCTGAGCCTGATTGAGATGCGGATTTCTGTTTTTATTGAGCAGGCAGGCACGGGTTGTAAGCAACGTTCCTCTGCCATTAAATTCCACCGAACCACCCTCCATCACAATCCCCGGCTCAACAACCGGAATGTTATAATGGTTGGCTATTAATGTTGGAATCACATCGTCCAGATCAAATGGAGGATATTTTCCGCCCCAGGCATTATATCCCCAATCAACGATCATTTTCTTTTTCGCTTTCGGATTAATGAGAAATGCCGGACCGTGGTCGCGACACCAGGCATCGTTGGTCGGGTGAATGAAAAATTGAATATTGGTAAGGTCAGCACCCGCTTCGTTTAAATGCCGCGTTGCTTTATGAATCATTGCATCGTTGACTACATTAATGTTCACACGCTCACCTTCCGCTACGCGCTTGATAAATTCAGCATACCGTGGAAAGATTGTCTCGATCTTGCCAGGCCATGAAGCTTCCTTATGTGGCCAGCTTAACCAGGTTGCGCTGTGTTTCGCAAATTCGGCAGGGAAAAAATAACCTTGTTCTTTTGGAGTCATCTCGTTAGATGTCCACAGTCCACGGTCGACAGTCGACTGTGGTCTGCGGACGATTAATCTTCGTCAATAAATCTTTTCGTAATCGGTTGATAGGAATCAATCCGTCTGTCGCGCAGAAAAGGCCAGTGCGTTCTGTAGCTATCCGTGAGGGCTAAATCAATTTCCTGTACCTGTACTTCCTCAGTTTCGTGCGAGGCTTTATAAATAATGCTACCGAAAGGATTTGCAATAAACGATCCGCCCCAGAATTTCATCGCACCGTTCTGCTCAAACCCAACGCGGTTTACGCTCACAACATGCAACCCATTGGCTACCGCATGACTGCGCTGAATAGTTTGCCATGCATTGTATTGTTCGGTGTTTGTCTTCTCATCCTGCGATGTCGCCCAGCCAATCGCTGTCGGGTAAAACAGGATCTCCGCCCCCATCAACGCGGTGATGCGGGAGGCTTCAGGATACCATTGATCCCAGCAGATCAAAATTCCGATCTTGGCGAATTTTGTTTTGAAAACTTTATAGCCAAGATCACCCGGTGTGAAGTAGAATTTCTCGTAGTAAGCCGGATCATCCGGGATGTGCATCTTGCGATACTTTCCAAGATATTTTCCGTCCGCATCAATTACAGCTGTTGTATTGTGGTAAAGTCCTTCTGTGCGCTTTTCGAAAAGTGAGGCAATGATTACCACGCCCAATTCTTTGGCCACAGCAGACAACGATTCCGTTGAAGGGCCAGGGATCGCTTCTGCTAATTTGAAGTTTTCGTAGTCCTCCACATCGCAGAAATACAGCGAAGTGAAAAGCTCTTGTAAGCAAACAACCTGTGCACCTTTTGCCGCGGCCTCCCGAATTCCCTTGATCGCCTTTGCGAGGTTTTCCTTTGGCTCCTTTGTGCAGCTCATCTGCACGGTACCGATCTTAACTTTCTTGCTCAATGTCTTCTTGTTTTGAATTTGCAAAGGTAAAAACTTTGGAGGGATCAGAAAGGTTCAATCACAAAAGGCTATTTCGGCTTAACCGGTATCCAGATTTCTTCCTCTGAATCCGGGTTGGCATTTTTGTACTTATCTCCGAGCACTTCAAAATGCGGCCGGCTGTCAAGTTGATACGCTGAAGTGGGCAGCCACTCACCAAAGATGTATTGGAAGATGCGCATATCCGTGCTGGAACCCTTGTACTGAAAAACTGCATATAAACCTTCCTGCAACACAAAAGTTTCCATTTGATCTGGCACAGTTGCTAAATCGGAAACTTCCACTGTCGCCCATTTTTCAAACTCACGCTGTGGACTAAAATCAAATCCCGCTGGATAAATTTGCATCGAGATCAGATCGGATGAGAGGTTGTTTGTGATTTCCTTTCGTCTGGGCATAAAGCGCTGCCAAAGCGAACCGGTTTTGTTATCCGCAAAGCTCATCGCGAGCTTCATACCAATGAGCTTTTTAGAAGAAATTGTCTTAAGGGTTGGCTGCATCAGTTAAAGATGCAATCAATTTTCATTTTTCTTGCCCGAGATGAACAAATGATTCATCCTTTGCTTCGAGGGTTGAGCTGCCCATCAACCACACATCAAGCGCGCGGGCGGCTTCACGCCCTTCTGAAATCGCCCAGACCACCAGTGACTGGCCTCTGCGCATATCGCCAGCAGCAAATATGCCCTCCTGTGAAGTCATGTAATTTTCTGTTTTCAGATTCCCGCGTTCGTCAAGCTCAAGCTTTAACTCCTGAACAAGTCCGGTCTTTTCAGCGCCAACAAAACCAATCGCTAACAATGCAAGCTCGCAGGGAAGAACGCGTTCTGTGCCTGGGATTTCTTCAAAGCCCATTTTTCCCTGATCATTGACGCCCCACTTGATCTCCACAATTTTTAATCCGGTAAGATTATCATTCGCATCACCCTGAAATTCCTTTGTGAGGATAGACCATTGACGCTCGCAACCTTCCTCGTGTGACGATGATGTCATCAGTACCATCGGCCAAAGCGGCCAGGGATTATTCTCATGACGAGACATTGGCGGTTTAACTAATAATTCAATTTGTGTAACAGTCTTTGCCTCCTGACGGTTTGACGTTCCTACACAATCTGAACCTGTATCGCCACCTCCAATCACCAGAACATTTTTACCACATGCGAGAATATTTTCAGTAAGCTTATCCCCTGCAACTCGCTTATTCTGCTGAGGCAGAAATTCCATCGCAAAATGAACGCCCTTTAAATTTCTTCCGGGTATCGGCAAATCACGCGGAGCAGATGCACCTCCGCTAACCAACACAGCATCAAACTCATCCAAAAGACTTTTCGCACTTACATTCACGCCAACATGCGCGTTGGTTTTGAACGCAATGCCTTCCTTTTCCATAAGGTCAACTCTGCGATCCATCACATGTTTTTCCAGTTTAAAATCAGGAATGCCATACCGTAACAAGCCGCCAATCCGATCGCTTCGTTCAAATACCGTTACCCAATGTCCGGCTTTGTTAAGCTGAGCAGCAGCAGCAAGCCCTGCGGGACCGGAACCTACTATCGCGACACGTTTGCCCGTTCGGTTCGTTGGCGGATTCGGTTTAATGTATCCTTTTTCGAACGCAACCTCGGCAACTGTTTTTTCGATATACTCGATGGTGACCGGCTTGTTGTTGATGCTCAGCACACAGCTTGCTTCACAGGGTGCCGGACAAATTCTTCCGGTGAATTCAGGAAAATTATTTGTGCTACTAAGAATTTTGATCGCCTCCTCCCACTTGCCCTGATCAACCGCATCGTTGAAATCCGGGATGTTATTCCCCAACGGACAGCCATTATGACAAAACGGAACTCCACAATCCATGCAGCGCGCACTTTGCTCATGTACTTTCTCTTTTGAAAGCGGAGTGTACACTTCCTTATAATCTTTCAGACGTTCTTTTTTATCACGTGATTGTGGCATCTCACGGTCGAACTTCATAAAACCATCAACTTGTCCCATTATTTACTTTTTTGTCAGTCTGCAGTCCTTTATTTTAAAACAACTTGCTTTGCTTTTAGGGCTTTCTCCTTTGCAAGAACGGCCTTATAATCCTTCGGCATAACTTTCACAAAAAGCTTAGAGGCTGCTGTCCAGTTCTCTAAAATCCATTCAGCCGGATCGCTGTCCGTGTACGCATGGTGCTGTCTGATCATGGCTTTCAATTCAGCTTCATCTTCAACCGCTACGGCTTCAAGCTCGACCATGTCTTTGTTGGTGAGTCTTTCCAAATTGCGTAAAGGATCGTACACATACGCTATTCCTCCACTCATGCCGGCCGCAAAATTTCTTCCGGTTTTACCGAGAATAACAACGCGCCCCCCGGTCATATACTCACACGCGTGATCACCCACTCCTTCTACAACTGCATTCACACCCGAGTTACGAACACAAAAGCGTTCACCGGCTTGTCCCCGGATAAATGCTTCACCGGAAGTTGCTCCATAAAAAGCTACGTTACCGATGATAATATTATCTTCAGCCATAAACGAAGCTTCCTTATCGGGTGATACAATCAGCTTGCCGCCTGACAAACCCTTTCCGAAATAATCATTCGCTTCACCTTCAAGTCTAAATGTTACACCGGGCGCTACGAAAGCTCCAAAGCTTTGGCCCGCTGAACCTTTAAAAGAGAACTGAATCGTATCTGCAGGCAATCCTTTTCCCTTGTACTTTTTTGAAATCTCGTTCGAGAGTAATGCGCCTGTTGTCCGGTCCGTGTTGCAGATGTTGAACTTTTCCTGAATAGGTTCCTGATCATCTAGTGCGGTTCGCGCAGCCTCAACCAACTTCCAGTCGAGCACTTTTTCCAGTTCAAAATCCTGTTCGATTTGTTTATACAAGCCAACATTATCACGTGCGGATTCGCGGTGAAGGATCGGTGAAAGATCAAGCTTATTGATTTTCCAGTGATCGATATCCTGACGAACACGCAAGACGTCAGAGCGGCCCACCATTTCATTCACGGTACGGAAGCCAAGACTTGCCATTACTTCACGGAGATCATTGGCCAGGAACGTGAAAAAGTTTACCACATCGTCCGGGCTTCCGGTAAAGAGTTTTCTTAGTTCGGTGTCTTGGGTAGCAATTCCTACCGGGCATGTATTTAAATGGCATTTACGCATCATGATACAGCCCTCCACGACAAGGGCTGCGGTTGCAACGCCCCATTCTTCTGCACCCAGCATTGAGGCGATCGCAATATCACGACCCGTACGGATTTGTCCGTCTGTTTGAAGTGTAATTCTGTTCCTAAGATTGTTTTTTACAAGTGTCTGATGTGCCTCGGCAAGTCCAAGTTCCCACGGCAGTCCCGCATGACGGACCGAACTTATAGGCGATGCTCCAGTGCCACCATCCCCACCGGAAATTAAAATCGCATCGGCCTTGGCCTTGGCCACTCCGGCCGCAACTGTTCCGACACCTGCCTGCGACACCAGTTTAACATTGATGCGAGCCTGGCGGTTAGCATTCTTTAAATCAAAAATCAATTGAGCAAGATCTTCAATTGAATAAATGTCGTGATGTGGTGGAGGGGAAATCAATCCGACACCGGGAGTTGAATGCCGCACACGGCCGATCCATTCATCAACTTTATGTCCCGGAAGCTGACCACCTTCACCCGGTTTGGCGCCTTGCGCCATTTTTATTTGAAGCTCATCCGCATTTGTTAAGTAATGACTCGTTACACCAAATCGCCCGGATGCAACCTGTTTAATAGCCGAGCGCTCCCAATCACCATTTTCTTTTCGTTCGTACCGGATTTCATCTTCACCACCTTCACCGCTATTACTCTTGCCTCCGATGCGGTTCATGGCAACTGCCAATGTTGAGTGCGCTTCATGCGAGATCGATCCGAACGACATGGCGCCCGTAGCAAAACGTTTAAAAATTTCTTCTACCGGCTCTACTTCATTTAGCGGAACCGGAGTTCGCGTCTTAAATTCCAGTAATCCGCGGAATGTAATGGTGTCTTCCGCAAGGTTATTAATCTTGTCAGAATACTTTTTATAGAGCTGGTAGTTATTACTTTTTGTTGAGTGCTGGAGCAAGTGAATGATCTCAGGGCTGAATAAATGTTTCTCGCCCCTGCGTTTCCATTGATAAATCCCCCCAACCTGAAGCTCTTTACGTTGATTTTCGTACGCCAGATCATGACGAATCAACACTTCTTTCGCAAGGTCATCAAATGATAGTCCTTCAATTCTACTGATTGTCCCACGAAAGCATCGTTCAATAACATCGCTGCCAATGCCCAACGCTTCAAAGATCTGTGACGACTGATACGACTGAAGTGTACTGATTCCCATCTTCGACATCACTTTCAACAACCCATTGCCTATCGCTTTTTGATAGTTCGTGAAAGCTTCAGCATCGGTAATCGTTTTATTGAATGCGTTTTTGCTGTTCAGCGAATGAATCGTTTCAAACGCCATGTAGGGATTCACCGCGCTCGCTCCGTAACCGATAATGGTTGCGAAATGATGAACCTCCCAAACATCTCCTGCTTCAACGAGCAGTCCCGTAAGGGCGCGCAATCTTTTTTCAACTAGCGAGTGATGCACCGCACCGACAGCCATCAGCGATGGGATCGGTGCATATTCAGCACTGATGTTTTTGTCGGAAATAACAATAATCTTCTTTCCTTCCTTAACTGCTTTCTCTGCTTCGGTGCAGATTTTTTTGATTGCTTCCTCTAACCGGCCCGCTTTTCCATCGGCTTTGAATACTGAGTTCAGCACTGCGTACTCAAATCCATGTGCTGGTAAATGTTTCAGCTTTTCGAGATCAGAATTCAACAACACAGGCTGACCGATGTGAATCTGATTGGTGTGCTTCGGGGTTTCCTCCAGCACATTCAAGCTCACGCCAATACGCGTAAACAATGACATAACCAACCTTTCGCGAATCGGATCAATGGGCGGATTGCTTACCTGCGCAAAATGCTGTCTGAAATAATTTGAGATGTGCCTGCTTTCTTTGGACAAAACCGCATGCGGGGTATCATCTCCCATCGAACCTGTGGCTTCATACCCCGTGCCCGCCATGGGCGTGAGGATTGTTTTAAGGTCCTCGGTTGTAAAGCCATAAGCGTTTTGCCGTTGCAACAGGGTTCCCTCATCAAAAATGTTTTTAAACGATTTCTGATCAGGTTCAAGCCTGAGCTTGAGGCGATTTTCCTTAATCCATTCAAAGTATGGCTTGCCTTCGTACACGGTTCGTTTGACTACATCATCCCCGAGCACCTTTCCTTTTTCCAGATCCACGACCAGCATCTTCCCAGGAGTGATCCTTCCTTTTTCTAAAATTTCCTTTGGGTTAACCGGTAATGCTCCCGCTTCAGAAGCAGCGATTACGCGGCCCGTTCGTGTGATGCAATAACGTAACGGCCGAAGTCCGTTGCGATCAAGCGTTGCTCCTATTCTGCACCCATCGGTGAATACCAAAGCGGCCGGACCGTCCCATGGTTCCATCATGGAAGCATGATATTTATAAAAAGCTTTGCGATGCTTGTCCATGAGCTTGTTATCCTGCCAGGCTTCCGGCACCAGCATCATGAGCACGTGCGGAATCGTTCTTCCGGATAAAACCAGCATCTCAACCAATGCATCGAGGTTAGCCGAGTCTGATCCTTCCGGGTTGGTGATTGGCAGAAGCATTTTCAGTTCCTCATCCGTAAACAAGGTTGATTTAAACAACGCTTCTTTCGATTTCATTTTATTCACATTACCGCGAATGGTGTTGATTTCACCATTGTGCGCGATGTAGCGAAACGGTTGTGCCAGCTTCCAGTTAGGAAATGTGTTGGTCGAGAAGCGTGAGTGAACCAGCGCAAGCGCAGTCTTTAGTCGTGAATGTTGTAAGTCATAGAAGTATGCTCTCAATTGCTCTGTGCGAAGCTGCCCTTTATAAATAATTGTCTTTGAAGAAAGACTTGGAATATAAAATTCCTTATTGCTTCCTTTTATCTCCAGTGTTACAGAATGTGTAGTAAAGTTCCTTAGAACAAAAAGCTTGCGTTCAAATGCATCGGCATCAATCGTTTCATCTTTCGGTTTTACAAACACCTGTTCGATAACCGGCTCAACTTCAGCCGCACCAGGCCCGGGAATGCTGTGATCAACAGGAACGGAACGCCAGCCGAGTATCTCAAGTCCGAGCAGCTGAATGTTTTTACGAAGCAATTCGCGGCAAGCATTCATTACTTTTTTATTACGCGGAAAGAATACCATGCCCGCTCCGTATTTTCCGAAAGCAGGAAGCGTGAAGCCCAGCCGGGTGGATTCTTCGACAAAAAATTCATGTGGGATCTGCAGCAGCACACCGGCTCCGTCTCCGGTTTTCGGGCTAGCGCCTTTACCTCCGCGATGCTCCATGTTTTCAAGCATGGTAAGCGCATCAGAAAGAGTTTGATTTGTTTTCAGGCCATTGATATTGGCGATAAAACCAATGCCGCAGGCATCGTGCTCAAGCTCGGGCGTATAGAGGCCTTTGCCTGATTTTTTTAAGTGGTTGCTCTTCATTCCCTGGAGTGGGTAACAAAATTAAATACTGAGTTCATAAAAATAACGATTCAATATTTTATGCAACACGTTTTCTGACAAAATATTAGTCTGTACATTCAGATTTCTACAGAATATGGTTCCGAAAACGATTGCAATCGTTAGACCATTCCTGAAGGAGGTTAAAGAAGATTAAAATTTTATCGCACGAATCATTTCGCGCTTTCCGGGAGGACCTTTTAATGTTTCCACTCTTGTGCCTATCGAAGCAAGGTCCCGCTTAAGCTGACCCTTCGCACAGTAGGTAACAAACACACCGTTTCGAACCAACGACTCGATTGTTTTTTGAAGCATGGGGATCGTCCACATTTCAGGTTGCTTATTGGGGGCAAATGCATCGAAGTAAACGAGATCATAATACGCATGATCAAGCGAAGCAAGTTGAAGCGTGGTGTTAAGCTTTTTCAGCATAAAGCCCGGCATGACTTCTGTCCATTGATCCCAGGGTTCATGGTGTAGTCTATAGAAGATTTCATGCTCCGCTTCTGACTGCGCATAGTCAAGCTGCTGCCAGATGCTTTCATTTACCGGAAATGCCTCGAGCGTGGAGTATTCAATTGCAACACCTTTCGCTTTTGCGTACTGTGCAGTGAGTAGTGCATTTAGTCCGGTACCAAAACCAATCTCTAAAATTTTTACGGATTGCTTTGCATCCTTCTCAACAACAAACTCAAGTCCGTTTTTGATGAACACATGTAAGGACTCCTGTCTCGCGCCATGAATGGAGTGATAGGTTTCATTCAACTCAGGATTGAGCAGCGATTGTGAGCCGTCCTTTGTTGTAATGATTTGAAGCACGTAACAATCAATGTTTGAATTTTAACTCAACGGGAAATCCCGATTTATAGATCAGTGCAACCGCGTAGGCGCATACACCTTCTTCGCGGCCAACATAGCCAAGCTTTTCATTGGTGGTGGCTTTTATAGAAACACAATCAACATCAACTTTTAACAGCGGAGCAAGTACAGATTGCATTTCCGGAATGTGAGGGTTTACTTTCGGAGCCTCGAGGCAGATCGTACAATCCACATTGCCAATAAACCAGCCTTTTGCTGAAAGCATGGTAACAACTTCCCTCAAAAAAATCTTGCTGTCTGCTCCGCGCCATTTGGAATCTGTATTGGAAAAGTGAAACCCGATATCGCGCATATTAGCCGCGCCCAGCAGTGCATCGCAGATAGCATGGATCAACACATCTGCATCCGAGTGACCAACGGCACCGTGCGGAGCATTTTTTAATTCAATGCCTCCCAGGTAAAATGCCTTCCCTTTTTCAAGCTCGTGCACGTCAAATCCCATTCCAATGCGCAGATTCATCGTTTACTAATTAGTTATCAAATATACCGAAGTAAGTGTTACCGTCCGTTGGAAATAAATATTAAGCCAATACAGGTGGTGTTTCTATTGTTCGCTATTTTGTATCGATGGCCGGGAAGATATCTGTATTTCGTGATCTATTGGTGGGGAAGGATTTCATTCCTTCCCGTCTTGAATTCAAGTACGCGTTGCTGCGCGGTCAGTTCGCAGTCATTATATTTTCCATCGGGGCATTTTATACATTTTTTGATCCGCTCAACAATGTTTACAATTTCATCCCCTGGTACGGACTGATGATGCTCCTTGCAGCCGGAATCATCTGGCTCAATCGAAAAAAGCTCTATAACATTTCCAGTATTATTCTGCTGACGTTTGCCAATGTTGTCGTATTCTTTTTTTCTTCTGTCGACCATCCGCACGGGGGAGTTTATTTCTTTTTTATGACGTGTTCGGTTGCCGGGCTGATTCTTGCGGGCTACTACACCCGGTTTGCAGGCATTCTTTTCGCGCTGCTGCCCATTATTCTGGGGTATATCGCGTATACAACCGATCTGAATATAATGCCGGTACCTTCCTACGAGCCAGGAGTTGTTCGCCTGAATTTTGTTGTCAACTTTGTTATCGGCATTCTGTCTAACATCTTCATCGTATCCTTTCTGATCAGTCGAAATTTAGAATCTGAAACTTCACTTCGTGATAGCGAGAAAAATCTTATCCAGATAGCAGCTGATCTGGAAGTAAGCCGGGAGCGATTTGCACTAGCGGTAAAAGGTACAAACGCGGGAATCTATGAATGGGACATTCGAAAAAATACCGTTTATGTAAGCACTGCCTGGAAGAGACTGTTGGGTTATCAGGATAATGAAATTGTAACCATCCGGGTTGAAGAGTTTGTTCAAATTGTTCACCCAGACGATGCTGCAAGGACAGGAAAACTCATGGAGACTCATTTAAAAAATCTGCAGCCATACCAGAATGAGCTTCGCATGAAAACAAAAGATGGCACGTACCGGTGGTTTTTGGATAGCGGCAGCATTAAAGCTGATTATACCGATCAGCCCATTGTAGTGGTTGGATCAATCATTGACATTGAAGATCGAAAAAAGGCAGAGGAAGAAATTCTCTTAAAGAACATTCAGCTGGCTAAAACTAACGAAGAGCTTGACCGCTTTGTGTACAGTGCCTCACACGATATGCGCGCACCGTTAAGTTCGCTGCTCGGACTGATTAACATTTCTGAAAAAACGAATAAGGTTGAAGAGCTCCATGCGTATTTGCAAATGATGAAGGGGCGCATTAAAACAATGGAGGGGTTTATCAAAGAAGTTACTGACTACTCCCGTAACACCCGACTTGACCTTGTGCTTGAAAAAACCGATCTCGAAGCGGTGATTCGGGAAGCCAATCAGAATATTTCGGATATGACGGGAAGGGTGCGCGTTGAAGTTGATATTCCTGAGAAAATCACGCTGCTCACAGATCCAAGCCGTTTGAAAGTTATATTGAATAACCTGATCTCAAATGCGTATAAGTACCATCGGTTTGATCAACCCGATCCCTGCATATCCTTCAGCGCCAGAAGAACTAACAACCGGGTAGTTATTAAAATTGCCGATAACGGCTCCGGGATAGAACCCGATTATCACCATAAGATCTTTGACATGTTCTTCCGGGCTTCCGTGAAGTCAGAAGGCTCCGGGCTTGGGCTTTACATCGTAAAAGAAACGCTTCAAAAAATGGGCGGCACCATTTGGGTAGAATCTACTCCGGGCGAAGGATCTGTTTTTACGTTTGCAATTCCTGCTTAGCGCTCTTATAGTATAGTACGCTTGAGTTTCCCTCGCGAAGAATATTCTTTGCTACCTGTAAAATGTCTTTTGTCGTTACAGCTGAAAGCTCTTCTTTTTCGGTATTGACTAGATTTGTGTTTCCGGAAAGTGCCGCAAACGCAAGTGCCATGGCGCGGTTCGATACCTCCACTTCTCCAAACTCTATCGTTGAAACGGCTTGATTTTTCACTTTTTCAAGCTCGGCTTCCGTTACGCCCTTCTCCAAAACTTCCTGCAGAACAGTGTTGATAGCTTGTTCCGCATCTTCCAGTGTAACGCCATCCCGCACGCGGCCGCTAATGACCAGCAAGCCCGGATCAATTGTTCCCAACACAAAAGACGAAATGGATGTAAAGATTTCTTTTTCTTTTACCAGCTGATGATAGAGCCTGCTGGATTGTCCACGGCTCAGAACATCACTCAGCAAATCCGCTGCATAGTAATCCTGATCAAACCTTCCCCCCATATGAAATGCTTTGTAAAGTGCATTAGCCGGAACATTCTCTGATGTTTCCTGAACACGCTTTGTCTGTTGAACGGGTTCTGCCTCGAGGTTGCGTACCGGCTTCGTGCCTGCGGCAATTGGCTCAAACCATTTTTCCGCAAGGGTTTTAATCTGATCAACTGTAACGCTTCCAGCGACAACCAGAATGGCATTGCTTGGAACATAGTGCCGGTAAAAGAATTCCTTCACATCCACATCGGTAGCATTTTCAATGTGACTGATTTCCTTTCCAATGGTTGCCCATTTATACGGGTGCTTTTTATACGCCAGGGGGCGAAGCTTCAGCCAAACATCGCCATACGGTTGATTAAAGTAACGCTGCTTAAATTCTTCAACAACAACCTTTCGCTGCACATCAAGCACGTTCGAATCGAATGACAGGCTCAGCATACGATCACTCTCAAGCCAAAAAGCTGTTTCAATATTCGCTGCAGGAACGGTGAGATAATAATTTGTTATATCTGTATTGGTGAATGCGTTGTTTTCTCCACCCACCCGCTGTAAGGGTTCGTCATAATTCGGAATGTTTACCGAACCGCCAAACATGAGATGCTCGAACAAGTGCGCGAAACCGGTTTTTTCTTCACGCTCATCGCGTGAACCAACATCGTAAAGAATGTTCATCACCGCGATTTGTACAGTCGGGTCCTCGTGTACAATTACGCGTAATTGGTTTGCGAGGGTAAACTCTGAAAAAGAAATCATACTGTAAAAATATAAAAATCGGTCACTCTGCTTTCGTCTCCTTTTTTGGCTACATTTTCAGGAGATTAAAGCGTATGACGGTTGAGGTTGTTCTAATGGTGTTAAGCGGGCTGGTGGTTTGCTCGTATGTATTTGACCTGATAGCCAAGAACTTTAAAATCCCTTCGGTAATCTTGTTGCTCCTAAGCGGAATTGGCCTGAACTATCTGGCAAATTTTCTGAGCATTCCTAAGATAAATTTCGTGCAGATTCTTCCGCTTATTGGTACGGTAGGATTAATCTTGATCGTACTGGAGGGTTCACTCGAATTAAGACTTCATCGTGAAAAAGCCGGGATGATTAAGCGCGCAATGGCCTCCGCATTTTTCCTGCTTATGCTCACCACGCTTGGGATTGCGTTTTTCTTCCACTATCTCACTGGTGAAGCATTCAGCTTGTGTTTTTTAAATGCCGTACCCCTGGGCGTTATCAGCTCAGCCATTGCCATCCCATCAGCCAGTGTACTTTCGCCCGCCCGAAAGGAGTTTATTGTATACGAATCTTCCTTATCCGATATCTTCGGAATAATTTTATTCAACTTTATGATAGCCAATCAAACCATTACTGCATACTCCTTTATTCAGTTAGGGTGGACTACACTGGTGATTCTTATTGTTGCAGCGATCTTTTGTTTGATTCTCTTGTACTTGTTAAAACGCATTACTCACAATTTGAAATTTTTTCTCATCATCGCCATGCTCATTATGGCGTATGCGATTGGTAAATACTATCATTTACCTACCTTAATTATGGTACTTGCCTTTGGGTTGTTTCTCAACAACATTCATTGGATACGGTTTAGCTGGTTTACGCGCACCTTTAAGTACGATAATTTTCATAAAGATTTCCACCAGCTCGCCCAACTGAGTGGCGAAAGTGCATTCCTTGTTCGCACCTTCTTTTTTTTGATATTCGGGTTTACGCTGGATGTTGAATCGCTGCTCCACATGGATGTTTTACGGAATGGCATTTTAGTATTAGCCATCATTTACTTTCTTCGGATCACCTACATGAAAGTTGGCGTGCCTGCCGCTTCGTGGGCCGAATATCTTTTATCGCCCCGGGGGCTCATTAGCATTTTACTGTTCTTCAGCATCCCTGACGATTTGAAACTAAAAGGACTGGATAACGGCTTGCTTTTTTTCGTCATTTTGGGCTCCAGTCTTGTGATGGCGTTCGGCTTACTCTCCGCACGTAAAGAAAATGTGATCGAGAATACTAATCCCTAAATCGCAAGTTTTTAGTTTACTTTGCCGGTATGAATTTTAACCGCCAGTCATACCCCGATAAGGTTTTACAACATCTTTTTGAGGCCATTTTGAAACCCCGGATGATCGAGGAAAAAATGCTCATCCTGCTGCGTCAAAATAAGATCAGCAAATGGTTTAGCGGTATTGGTCAGGAGGCGATCGCGGTAGGCATTACCGAAGCCCTGGAAGAAGATGAATACATTTTACCCATGCACCGCAACCTGGGTGTTTTTACATCCCGCTCGATGCCTTTCGACCGGTTGTTTGCCCAATGGCAGGGCACGATGATGGGGTATACAAAAGGCCGTGATCGGTCATTTCACTTTGGAACGAATGAGCACCATATCGTGGGAATGATCTCACATCTCGGTCCGCAGAACGGAGTGGCCGATGGAATTGCGCTTGCTTCAAAACTGAAAAAAGAAAAAAAGGTCACTGTTGTTTTTAATGGCGATGGCGGTACCAGTGAAGGCGATTTTCATGAAGCAATCAACGTGGCTGCGGTATGGGATTTACCCGTCATCTTTGTGGTTGAAAATAACGGCTATGGACTTTCAACACCAAGCCAGGAACAATTCCGGTGCAAGGCTTTTATAGATAAAGCAATTGGATATGGTATAGAAGGCGTTCAGGTCGATGGTAATAATATTCTTGAAGTTTATCATACGGTTAAAGGTCTGGCGGAATCAATGCGAAAAAATCCAAGGCCTATACTATTAGAGTGCATCACATTCCGCATGCGCGGACATGAGGAAGCTTCCGGAACCAAGTACGTTCCAAAAGAGCTGATGGAAACGTGGGCTAAAAAAGATCCCGTTGAGAACTATGAGCAATATCTATTGAAGGAAGGTGTGATCGATGCAAAGTATACCGAATCGTTGCGTAAAAAAATAAAGAAAGAAATTGAGAGCGGGCTTGCTACAGCATTTGAAGAAAGTCACCCCGAGGCCAGCACGGAAATAGAAGTTGCAGACATGTATGCACCTTTTGTGCAGGAAGTAGCTTCTCCATCAAAAAACAAAACAACAGAGAAACGTTTCATTGATGCCATCAGCGATGGATTGCGGCAAAGCATGGAGCGTTATGACAACCTTGTTTTAATGGGTCAGGATATTGCCGAGTATGGCGGGGTATTTAAGATCACCGATGGCTTTGTTGAAAAATTTGGTAAGCCACGCGTTCGCAATACGCCCATTTGTGAATCTGCTATTCTAGGTGCGGGCCTGGGTCTTTCCATTAAAGGAATGAAGTCCATGGTTGAAATGCAGTTTGCTGATTTTGTGACAGAGGGCTTCAACCAAATAGTAAATAATATTGCGAAAGCACACTGGCGCTGGGGTCAGCGGGCAGATGTTGTTGTACGCATGCCCACGGGAGCGGGAACCGCAGCCGGTCCGTTTCATTCACAAAGCAATGAGGCCTGGTTCTTTCATACTCCGGGCTTAAAGATTGTTTACCCATCCAATCCGTATGATGCGAAAGGACTACTGTGTGCTGCTATTGAAGATCCTAACCCATACCTATACTTTGAACACAAACTGTTATACCGATCTATAAAAGACAGCATTCCGGATGAGTACTATACGATTGAGGTCGGCAAAGCAAACCTGGTAAGCGAGGGCAACGATCTTTCAATCATCACCTATGGAATGGGCGTGCATTGGACAAAAGAAATTCTTGACTCTATGCCTGATGTAAAAGCAGACGTGCTTGATCTCAGAACCTTACTGCCATGGGATAAGGATGCCGTTGAGCAAACTGTTAAAAAAACTAATCGCGTTCTCATTCTTCATGAAGACACGTTAACCGGTGGGATTGGGGGAGAAATTGCTGCCTGGATAAGTGAGCATTGCTTTGCGCACCTGGATGCTCCCGTAATGCGGGTGGCCAGTCTCGATACGGCTATTCCATTTGCGCCAACACTGGAGCAGAATTTTCTTCCTAAGGTCCGTTTAAAAGGCAAGATTCAAGAGCTACTGTCGTTTTAACACCAGGGCGCTAAGGCATTGGAGGTCAGGAATTAATGCTTCATGCTCAATGCCCGAAAATTGCTATCTTGGCCTGTTTTCATAACAATTTTTTTGACGCAAGTAAACCGATACTACCGTTTAGCAGCTAAAGCCATACTGTGTACTGGCTTTGTGCTTGTGTTGTTAGGCTTTAATGCATACGAAGCCAGTGCACAAAACACTAAAGGCGACCGTCCGGAAGTTCGGTCCGGTGGTAAGCGTGAAAATCGCTTTAAGCCTTTGCGTAAAAAAAATAAGTCGAAATCGTCCTATAATCGCGTGAAGCCGAGACGATATTCACCCGCGAGTAGCGCACGGCTTTCGAAGCCGACAAAGGCTAACCGGAATTTTTACAACAACCGAAGCTCTTATAATAATCGTTCTGTCAGTGATCGAGCGTCCAGACAAAACACGCGCTCCGGCAAAAGTTTTAATAATAATCGCTCTGTCAGCGATAGAGTGTCAGGACAAAACACCCGCTCCGGCAAAAGTCTTAGTAATAATCGTTCCATAAGCGGTAACGTATCGAAACGAAACGCACGTTCTGGTGGTCGGATTACCCCGCGTTCCAATTCGGGCCGCGCAAACTTTTATTCGCAGCGCAGGTTCATTAACAACCGATCAACCTTACAGTCCAGATCATCGCGCAATAAAATCGTTTCAAACCGTAGCCAGATCGCACGCTCGAAACGGTTTGGCACAAAGCAAAATCCTCCAAGCGGAAGAGGTTATGCTGCTCCGCGTTCCGCTTCACGCCCGTTTATCTCACGAAAGAGCACAACACCTTTTGCAGGATTCTGGAATAGGAAACCAAAAGGAGAAAAGCCGTATACAAAAGGAGACCTGGCGGGCCGGCCATTACGTACGAAGAATTTCGAAACACGCAATCCCAAGTTATCAAATCCAACCGCTAACCCATATCGGGTAAAGCATACCAGAGGTGATCGTCCGTATAAGGGTCCTATTCGTGGCGGATATGTTTCGGGATCAACATCCGGCAAACCATGGAGAGGTGACATTGCAGGAAGAAAAATCAAAGGCAGAAATTATTCGAGTAAAAGGCCACCCATTGGAGGTAAGCGCATCCATCCACCCCCGCGTTCTATCAGCGGACGTGCAGGTTCAAACAAAGGATCTTTATCCGGAGGCGGATATCGTTCCATATCCGGAAGTATGCAACGAGGTGGCGGTGGAGCCAAAGCGCGTTCTTTAGGGAAAGGAAGTTGGAATAATAATGGCCGGCCAATTTCAGGAAGAAATGCAGGTGCTAATGGTGGACTCGGTTTGTATTCCGGCAATATGAAACCTCGCAAAGGATACTCGGTACAAGGTGAAACCTACACCGGAAATATAAAAGTAAGGAAAGGATATTCGCCACAAGGCGAAACATACACGGGCAGTATGAAAGCCAGGAGACGCGCGAAAGGAGGCGGAAGTATCAGTGGAGCCTGGAATAATAATGGTCGGGCAATTTCCGGAAAAAATGCAGGTGCAAATGGAAACCTGGGGTTCTACTCCGGTAATATGAAACCCCGCAAAGGTTACGCTGTTCAAGGTGAAACGTACACCGGGAACATAAAAGCAAGAAGACGTGAGAAAGGTGGCGGAAGCATCAGCGGAAGCTGGAATAATAATGGCCGTGCCATTGCCGGAAGAAATGCAGGCGCGAACGGAAACCTCGGCTTCTACTCCGGTAATATGAAACCCCGCAAAGGGTATTCACCGCAAGGCGAAACATACACCGGAAATATTAAAGCAAAAAAGCGTGAGAAAGGTGGCGGAAGCATTAGCGGAAGCTGGAATAATAATGGCCGGGCAATCCCCGGAAGAAATGCAGGGGGCGATCAGGCTGTATCCTGGTTCCAGGGCAATGTAAAATTCAAACGCAAAGAGAAAGGTGGTGGAAGCGTAAGTGGAAAATTCTGGAACAACAATGAGCAGTCTACTACAGTAGGTAATACCAACAGTACCAAGATGGCGGCTTTTCAGGGTAAGATGAAAGCAAAAAAGAACGAGAAAAAAGATGTCGACTATTTCCCGGGCAAGTATAAGCAGTTCGATTTGCATCCATCCATGCGCGATCAGGGAGAAGAATATACAGGCAACATTAAGCTGTCCCGGTTTAAAAAGAATTACATAAAGAATCCAAATCAGGCTGATGAAGCATTAAAGAAAGACAGGCCGGATAAAACAACCTACCTCGTCAACGGCTTACAGATAAAAGTAAAGGAAAAAGAGTATAAGAAAAGGCCACATGGTGCCGATGGTTCAATGCCTGGAATTGCTCCCGGAAAAAACTCTATTCGTGCCAGTGAGTATTCGCGTGCTATCCGTCTGCGATGGGATTACAAACGCAATCCAAGCAGTGCCACGGGAGCGTTAAAAGTTCGCGAACCCGGTAAAGCCTTTGTTCAGGCAACGAATTATCAGGGAAATATTAAAATGAAGCGCTTTGATCTTTTCAGGAAAAAAGATTTTTATCCGGACTCGAGATTCGTTAAAACCAATAAAAATAATACAGACGAAGAAAGAGGCGTGCTCACGAACTTTAAGCTATGGTGGGCGCGTTTATTCAAGAAAAACGAAACGCAACCTGATCACCTGAAGGAAAAAATTAAAAAGCCGCGCTACGACAAGGGCGAGCAGGGATTGTGGTATGACTAGAGGCGCACTATGAACTGGAATTATCTTGAGCATGCTGATCAGCTGAATCAGCTCATTAACGAATCGGCCGATACAACTATTCTAATTTTTAAGCACAGCACACGCTGCAACATTAGTCGCGCAACGCTGGACCGCCTGGAGCGAAACTGGAAAGACGCGGAAGTTCCCAATATAAAACCTTACTTTCTTGATTTGCTTTCCTATCGGAGCATTTCAAATTCCATTGCCGATCAATTTCAGGTCGAGCATCAATCACCACAAGTGCTTATTATCCGTAGAGGTAAATCGATTTACGATAATTCACATTACGGGATAGACTTCAGTGAGATACGCGAAAAAGCTAAACGTTAAGCCTTTGTTTTACCCACTTAATCGTTAAGTATTTATCACTCACCCATTAGTTGCATTATCGTTCAACCCTTTCAGGGTTGCAGTATACCACGCAAGACTTTTTATTGATGATGAACCCCATTCGGGGTTCAAGTCGTGTATATTTTGAGCAATCCCGTAGGGATTGAGCATAAATAAGACTAGGGCAAAGTGTATAAATACGGTGAAGAACCGCGAAGTGGTTCAACATCGACTTTTAGCGAGATCCGCGAAAAAGCTAAAAATTAAACGTTATCGTTTGCTTCACAGAATCATGAAGACTTAAGGCAACCGGACACGTGTGTGCTGCATGCTTAAGCTTATCCAACTGCTCCGCTGTACCTTTCAATTCCGGATGAGAAAGGATGATTTGAATCTCAGCTATTTTCCTCGGGCTAGCGCCCATGATTTTGAGTACTTCAGTTTTCATGCCCGTCATATCAATATTTTCACGATCGGCCACGATCGCCATCGTAGTAAGCATACAGCTGCTGAGGGCTGTGCAGACCAGGTCTGTAGGGCTGAAGGCTTCCCCTTTCCCTTTGTTATCCACCGGGGCATCGGTAATCACAACCTGTCCGGAACGGGAATGTGTGTTTTCCGAGCGTAATGAGCCTTTATAAACAGAAGTAAGTGTCGTCATAAATACCGTAAGTGAATTTTTTGCGTTACCTTAAAAGCCTCTAAATTTAGAAGAAAGTTACCGGAAGGATCATGCGACTGAGTAAAATTTTAATGATTTCCCTGTTTTTGATAGTCCCTGCAACCGCAGGGTTTGCTCAAGATCAGGACGCATATGACTACGAATCAGAGTTTACGTGGGGTCTTAATAAAAACACTTCGGGTGGATTGATTGGAGGATTTATGTTTAAAAAATCCTTTAAGATGAGTGACCGCCAGTTGCAAACATTCGGTCTTGAGATCATGAATGTAAAGCATCCTCAGGAAGTTCGATACAATTCGCAGTACGGAAATTTCTTCACCTTCGGTAAGGAAAACTATTTGTATGCATTGCGCCTTCAATACGGCCGCGATTTTATTTTATTTAAAAAAGCTCCGCAGCAAGGCGTTGAAATAAAGGCCGTGTTTGCAGCAGGACCCAGCATTGGCATTGAAGCTCCATACTACGTTGAGTATGAAAAAGAAGACATTATTGTGCGCGAACAATACAATGAGGATATAGCAAAAGAAGTCATCTACGGACCAGGCCGCTTGTTCCAGGGGCTGGGAGATTCCAAGGTTGTTCTGGGTCTCAATTTCAAAGCCGCGCTTAATTTTGAGCTCGGACTTTTTAAGAGCCAGGTAACCGGTTTCGAAGCTGGTTTATTGGTGGATGTATATGCACGCGAAATTGATATGGTGGTAAAGGCTAAAAATTACTCAACCTATCCGACACTCTTTCTGGCATTCTTTTTCGGCAATCGTAAGTAATTCTCTGCGGTATAGATTAACCGCAAAGGCGCAAAGAGCGCAAAGGGAAATACAGAATATTAGATAGTCGAGGGAGCCAATGAACTACAAACTCTCTGCGTACTCAGCGTCTCCGCGGTTATAATTTTGAAGGCTTAAATTTGACGGGGTGTAAATACGCTACTATAAGAGCAAACCCAATGCAAGTCCCCCCAGGATTATAAAAGGCGAAGGCAACCGGGTAAAGGCCAGCAGGCAAAACGTTCCGATTGTAAATGCAAAATTCATAAACGTATTATCCAGCGGTTGAAACAGGATTATCGCAGACGCGGCAATCAGGCCGGCACTGGCAGCTGTTATTCCTTCAAGTGATGCCCGGATAGCGCGGTACTTTTTAAGGCTGTCCCAAAAACGAATCACAAAAAATATCAGGAACGTTCCCGGTAAAAAAATTCCAAGCGCAGACATAAATGCTCCTATGATTTCACCAAAGGTACCATACTCACGCATGGACAGTGAACCAATAAACGCGCTGAAGGCAAAGACCGGTCCGGGCAGTGTTTGCACAATTGCATAGCCCGTTAAAAACTCATCGTGATTCAGGTATGCTTTCTTGGTAAACTCAACCGGCCTTACGCGTTCTTCGGTTGAGTCCTTTCTTACAAACTCTGTGTACAGCATGGGTGCGAGCACTTGTCCGCCCCCAAACACAAGACTTCCATTTCGATAAAAATTTTCAAAGAGTCGGATAGGACGTGTTACTTCAGGAATACTTTTAGTGGCCCACCCTAGTAGCGCAGCAAAAACCAAAACTCCTAACCAGAGCAAAAAATTAGACCATAAAATGCTGATCTTCTTCTTCTCCTCTTTTGGCTGAGCCTTGAACTTCGAGGCGCTTATCAATCCGGCAACAAAAAGAATGGCCGGAAAGACAAAGGGAGTCTGTATAAAATAGGAAGTAACGGCCGCCATGATCATCAGGCTGACACCGGTTTTTGTATTAACCGTTTTAACACTGATGGAATATGCTGCATAGCTCACGAAGCCTACTGCCATAGGCTGAATAAACCGAGTAAATTCGAGCGACCAGTTTTTTTGCTCAATGTCAAAAAGAGAAATTGCCATGATCGTCATGAAGATTACCGATGGCAGCGTCCAGATGAGGAGTGTCAGGTACGCCAGGCTTGTACCTCCGATTTTATATCCTACCGCAACAAGCGTTTGCGTTGAACTGGGACCGGGCAATATCTGGCAGAGCGAGTTAAGCTCCATCAGATCAGCTTCTGATAAATAATTTCGTTTGGTAACGAGAATTTTTTGGAAGTGTGCAAGGTGTGCTTGCGGGCCACCAAATGCTGTCACAGCCAGCATGAGTACATCTCGCAAAAAAACACCATATCGGACTTGCTGATACAAGCTGCTGGGGGTTATTTTTTCTTCAGCCCAATCTCCGCAAGGCGTTGATCCAGGAATGCGCCTGCTGTAATATCTTCAAATAGTTTTGGATGCGTTGCATCAATACAGCTCGGCAAACAGGTAAGGTCCATTTCAGATCGTGGATGCATGAAAAATGGTATGGAGTAGCGTGGCGTATTCATTTTTTCGCGTGGCGGATTCACAACGCGGTGTATGGTTGACTTCAATTTTTTATTGGTATGACGCTCCAGCATATCCCCCACGTTCACCACCAGTTGATCGGGCAGCGCAGTGATCGGAATCCATTTTCCATCCCTGCGCAACACTTGTAGTCCATCAGCGCTTGCGCCCATTAATAATGTAATCAAATTAATATCTCCATGTTCAGCAGCACGAACTGCATCAGCCGGAACTGAGTCCGGATCTTCAATGGGATAATAATGAATAGGCCGAAGAATGCTGTTACCGTGCTTAACTCTTGAATCAAAATATGTTTCAGGAAGATTAAGATACAAGGCTATTGCCCGCAGCATGTGGACGCCAGTCTTCTCAAGCCTTCGGTAAACTTCAAGTGCAATTTCTTTCAACTCGGGCACTTCTTTCGGCCAAACATTATCGGGATATTCTTTTTTAATCGGATCATCATCAGTAACCTCCTGACCTACGTGATAGAATTCCTTTAAGTCGCCCGTATTCCGGCCTTTTGCATGCTCCTTTCCTTTGCCGATGTATCCACGCTGACCCGCAAGGCCCGGTATTTCATACTTCTTTTTAATGTCTTCGGGTAATGCATAAAATTTCTTGACAGCTGTGTACAGCTTGTCCGAAAGGTCATCGGTTAGATAATGATTGCGCACCGCAACAAAGCCTATCGTATTGTAGGCTGCACCTAAATCTGCTACGAACTCTTTCTTTTTATCAAGATCTCCTCCATAAAAATCTGCCAGATCAAGCGAGGGAATTTCGGTATATAAGGTTTCGCTCATAACGTCAGTTGATTGGTTACTGCAAGCTAAATATTTTTTGGCTAACTTTACTAGCACACCTGTAGCGGGCTTTCGAAGGGTTAGCGTATTATTTACAAACACACTATCATGAAAACATCACGCAGAAAATTTATGAGCGATTCGCTCAAAGCAACCATTGCGACTACCGTTGGCGCATCGTTCATTCTCGAAACTGCCTGTGCCGCCACGCAGACTTCCATGTCCTCTTCGCCACACACGGCAACAGCATTTGAGTTCAAACAAATCGCGTTACCATACGAAAAAAATTCGCTTGAGCCAGTGATTGATACGATGACGATGGACATTCATTACACGAAGCACCATGCGGCTTATATAAAAAATGTAAACGAAGCCATTGTTGCAGAAAAGGTCAGCTACCAATCCGAAAAAGAATTTTTTGATAACGCCTCCACGCTTTCCGCCAAAGTGCGCAACAATGCAGGCGGTGCATGGAATCATAATTTCTTCTGGCAGGTAATGAAGCCCGGAGCGAGCGGAACACCTTATGGGAAAATTGTTTCTGCACTCGATGGATCATTCGGATCGGTGCCCAAATTCATGGAACAATTTACAGCTGCTGCCATGGGACGTTTTGGGTCAGGCTGGGCATGGCTGGTGAAAGATGCTTCCGGCAAGCTGCAGGTGACCTCAACCCCCAACCAGGATAATCCTTTAATGGATCTGCCTGCCGGGCAGGCAGGTACAGCTCATGTTAAAGGAACACCATTGCTTGGTCTTGACGTTTGGGAACATGCCTACTATCTAAAGTACCAGAACAAGCGGAATGAATATGTGGCTAACTGGTGGAATGTCGTGAATTGGAATGAGGTGGCCAATAGGTTAGGATAACACTGAACATTTTTCTATTGACTTATATAATAGAATAGTCTTTAGGCAAGTTTCAGTTGCAGACTCTTTCTAGTGTTGTAAGATATGTAAAAATCTCTGCGGCATAGCAGCATCGGTTCATTTACAGAAATAGGTTAACTTTTAATGAGAAGACATGCTGACGAATAGCAAGAGCGCACACAATGTACGGGACAGAGTTGAATTGTCTTCAGGTTTTCAAAACCAACGACCACGCGGAACAGTTCAGCGATAGTGCAACGTATGGATGACATTTATATTGAACAGGATAAAATTCCAAAAATTGATACCGAGATCTTAAAACGTCTTAGCGTACTTAAACCGTGGCGTTCTCTTCTGGCAATACTCATGGACTGGATTATTATAGTCGTGTGCATTGCCGTCTGTGAAGGCATCAGCTATTGGTTTTATCCTCTGGCTTTTGTTATTGCTGGTACCCGTTTCCATGGACTCGAGGCGATGATGCATGAAGCAGCGCACTACCGGCTCCATCCAAATAAAAAAGCTAATGAACTTGTCGGTGAACTATCCGTGTGGCCCATGGGCCTTTCCTTATTTCTTTACAGAAAAGTCCGACACTTTTCACATCATAAAAATTTCGGCACAATGGGAGATGCACACATGTCTATGGACTATAAAAAGCATTCCACCCGGTTTGATATTCCAACACCGCTTCCGAAACTTCTTACAAACTGCTTACTCGTGGCTGTCAAATTTCCTGCGGAAGTGTGGGTAGGACAAATCTATGCTATAAGCAAATTGTTACCGCGGCTTTCTAAAAACCTCGGACGCCTTTGGGTTGGGTTTCAAGTATTCACTTGGTTATCTATTGTTGCCGGTTCAATTATTTTTAATCTGAAGATAGCGTTGATTTATCTCTTATTCTTTGTACTTCCCCTCATGTGGATCGCTGTATTCTCGCGCTACCTAAGGCTTTTAACTGAGCATTTCGGAATCCCGGTTAGCCCAAAAACTCTAATTCCTGGAAGTGAGACGAGAACAGTGTTGGTAGCCTGGCCTATGCGAGTTCTTTTTTGGCCACATAATATAAACTATCATATTGAGCACCATTGGTATCCTTCCGTTCCGTTTTACAATCTTCCTGCGTTGCATAAATTACTTCAACAATCACGACAGGAAAATAAAAAAATGCATGTTACGCGGGGAATAAGAAATTTATTTCATGAATTGACATCGTCTTCCTCAACGAACACAATAGCGTTATCCGATACTGTCAAGCGACCATGAAACATCATAATAAGATTGTTAACCTATTTTGCTATTCTAAGAAATAAAGATTTAAGTGTATGTCAACTAAATTCTCAAGGCGTGATGCGTTACGCTTATTAGGCCTATCGGCCGGAGCCGCTGCGCTCCCTGCTTCTGTATTGGCCACGAACGAACATGGTCAGCCGATCCTGCTACCGGAACATACAGACTATAAAAAATTAGATAAACCCGTAACAGCAATTGTGTGCGGAGCCGGCAACCGGGGCAACGTCTACGGCAACTACGCAATCGCATATCCGGATAAGCTTGATATTGTGGGTGTAGCCGAACCTGTTGCGATCCGGAATGAGCGCTATACAAACAAGCATGCTATACCCGCGGAGAATCGTTTCACCACCTGGGAGGATGTTTTTAACCGGCCCAAGTTTGCGGATGCAATCATAATTACAACGCCTGACAACCTGCATTACGGACCGTGCATGAAAGCACTGGCCATGGGATATGATGTGTTGCTGGAAAAACCGATCTCTCCCAGTGAAAAAGAATGTCGGGATATTTTAGCGCTCGCAAAGAAAACTGGCAGAATTGTAGCCGTGTGTCATGTGCTGCGTTACGCGCCCTACTTTGTTAAGCTTCGCGAATTAATCCAAAGCAAAGCCATCGGTGAAATCGTAAGCATTCAGCACCTGGAGCCGATCGAGCATGCGCACATGAGTCATTCATACGTGCGGGGTAACTGGCACAACAGCAAACAAACAACACCCATCATTCTGGCGAAGTCCTGTCACGATTTAGACATACTCCGGTGGATGATCGGTAAACCCAGCAAGAGCATTCACGCCTTTGGAGACTTAAAATGGTTTACGAAGAAAAATGCTCCCGCAGGAAGCACAGAACGCTGCACGGATGGCTGCGCAGTGGAAAGTGAATGTCCGTATTCAGCCCTGGAAATCTATTACCGCAAACGCCAGCGAAACTATGTGTTTGATCTGCCGGACGATAAAAGCAAGCAAGCCGAATATGTGTTGGAACAATTGAAGACAACAAACTATGGCCGGTGTGTATATCGTATGGATAATGATCAGCCTGATCACTACATTACAAATATATTATTTGACGATCAGGTAACCGCAAGCTTCAGCATGGAAGCCTTTACTTCCTATGAAGGCAGGCGAACACGGGTTATGGGAAGTCATGGCGACATTGTTGGTGACATGAATTCATTTATCATAACGAACTTTAAAAGCGGAAAAAAGGAAGAGTGGAAAGAAACAACCGATGGCCATGGCGGTGGCGACTGGCGGCTAGCCGAAAACTGGGTACAGGCTGTTGCGCAGCGCAAGCCTGCTTTATTAACCTCCACCATCGACCAATCTATCGAAAGTCACATCATGGGTTTCATGGCTGAAGAGAGTCGTAAAACAAAAAAGGTAATGGACATCCGGATGTAAAAAAGACGCTGGAATAATTCCGGGTGTCGGATAAGTGAAGCTTTACACCAGCTTTCCAATCAACTCATCCACACTAATACCTTCTGCTTCTGCTTTGAAGTTTCGTACGATGCGATGCCTGAGTACAGGCTTAGCAATCGCCTGCACATCTTCAATATCCGGTGAGTATTTGCCGTTAAGCAACGCATTACACTTTGCGCCCAGCACCAGAAATTGCGAAGCACGCGGCCCTGCTCCCCACTCCAGGTAGTCATTGGCAACCGGTGAGGCGGCTGCTGTTTGTGGCCGGGTTTTGCTTGCGAGCGTTACCGCATACTCAATTACATTGTCAGGAACCGGCACCTTGCGCACCAGATGCTGATACGCAATGATATCTTCTGAGGTTAAAATGGTATTGAGCGATCTCGGTTCATCGGTTGTGGTAGTCTTAACAACCTCTACCTCCTCTGCAAAGGAAGGATAGGTTAATAAAATGTTGAACATAAACCGATCGAGCTGAGCTTCCGGTAACGGATAGGTTCCCTCCTGCTCAATCGGGTTTTGGGTTGCCAGCACAAAGAATGGTTTTGGCAATTCGTATCGCTGGCCGGCAATGGTTACAGCATACTCCTGCATCGACTCAAGCAACGCAGCC
>Ga0209277_10000150_pt1 | contig 36819 bp, 33 predicted proteins | sample JI81AbrownDNA_FD_187503 | JGI IMG/M metagenome (GOLD analysis project Ga0209277, IMG submission 187503) | Wastewater effluent complex algal communities from Wisconsin, to seasonally profile nutrient transformation and Carbon sequestration -... | ecosystem: Engineered > WWTP > Effluent > Algae... | reverse complement strand
CGGTTTTCGTTGCGGTGATCGAGCATCGACGCGATGGTCGTCGATTTGCCGGAGCCGGTGGCGCCGACGACGAGGAGCAGGCCCCGCTTTTCCATGATGAGTTCGTTGAGCACCGGCGGCAGGCCGAGGGTGTCCAGACGAGGAATGTCGCCGGCGATGTAGCGCACGACGATGGCAATGCTGTTGCGTTGCCAGAAAATGTTGACCCGGAAGTTGCCGAGATCGCGCCGGCCGAAGGAGAGGTTCATCTCCCGGCTGGTCTCGAAGCGCTCGGTTTGCTCGGGCGTCATCATTTCGTAGGCCATGCGGTGGACCATCGCCGGGTCCATGGCCTGCTGGTTGATGGGCACCGTGTTGCCTTCGATCTTGATGTGGATCGGGGTGCCGACAGTAATGAAGATGTCCGAGGCTTTTTTCTCGGCCATCAGGGCGAATAGCTTGTCGATGATCATCGGGCAGCCCGGGGAAACTTGGGCCGCCATGAAGGCGGCCCGGTATCGCGGTTAATCGCGCAGCAGCTCGTTGATGCTGGTCTTGGCGCGGGTCTGGGCGTCGACCTTCTTGACGATGACGGCGCAGTACAGGCTGTACTTGCCATCGGCCGAGGGCAGGTTGCCGCTCACCACGACGGAGCCGGCCGGGATGCGGCCATAGGTGACTTCGCCGGTGGCGCGGTCGTAGATCTTGGTGCTTTGGCCGATGTATACGCCCATGGAGATGACGCTGTTGTCTTCGACGATGACGCCTTCGACCACTTCGGAGCGGGCGCCGACGAAGCAGTTGTCGCCGATGATGGTCGGGTTGGCCTGCAGGGGCTCGAGCACGCCGCCGATGCCGACGCCGCCGGAGAGGTGAACATTTTTGCCGATCTGGGCGCAGGAACCGACGGTGGCCCAGGTGTCGACCATGGAGCCTTCACCCACGTAGGCGCCGATGTTTACGTAAGAGGGCATCAGCACGACGCCCTTGGAGATGAAGCTGCCCTTGCGCACGATGGCGTTCGGCACGACGCGGAAGCCGCCGTGCTGGAAATCGTGTTCGTTGTAGTCGTCGAACTTGGTCGGGACCTTGTCGTAGTAGCGGGTGTCGCCGCCGGACATGACCTTGTTGTCGTGGGTGCGGAAGTACAGCAGCACGGCCTTCTTGATCCACTGGTGGGTGACCCACTCGCCGTTGATCTTCTCGGCGACGCGCAGTTTGCCTTGGTCGAGCTCGTTGATGACGTGCTCGATGGCACGCAACTGCTCGCTCGTCGCCGTGGCGGCGGAAAGCTCGGTGCGGCGCTCCCAGAGGTCTTCGATGATGGAGGTAAAGGGGTTTTCGTGGTGGGGCATGATGTGAATGAGTACGCTCATGAATTGTTCGAAAGTTGTTGGGCGAAGGTGGCGATGCGGCTTGCGGCCTCGACGCACTCTGCCAGGTCGGCCACCAGTGCAATTCGCACGAAACCTGCTCCGGGGTTGACCCCGTGGGCTTCGCGGGCGAGAAGGCTGCCGGGCAGAACCGTCACATTATATTCAGCCTGCAGCCGGCGGGCGAACTCGGTGTCGGAAACCCCGAGGTGGGCGACGCCGGCCCACAGATAGAAGCCGGCGTCTGGCAGTTCGACGTGCAGGTGGGCGGCAATCATCGGGGCGATGACATCGAATTTCTCGCGGTACAGGCGGCGGTTCTCGATCACGTGGGCTTCGTCGTTCCAGGCGGCCGCCGAGGCGGCCTGCACCGACGGGCTCATGGCGCAGCCATGATAGGTGCGGTAAAGCAGGAAGCGCTTGAGGATGGCCGCGTCACCGGCAACGAACCCGGAGCGCATGCCCGGTACGTTGGAGCGCTTGGACAGGCTGGAGAACATCACGATGTTGTGGAAATCACTGCGCCCGAGGCGATGGGCGGCTTCGAGTCCGCCGATGGGCGGGTGTTCGTCGTCGAAGTAGATTTCGGAATAGCACTCGTCGGCGGCAATGATGAAGCCGTAGCGGTCGGAAAGCTCGAAAAGCTGCTGCCATTCGGCCAGCGACAACAACTTGCCGGTGGGGTTGCCCGGCGAGCACACATAAACAAGCTGGATGCGCTGCCAGGTGGCCTCGGGCACGGAGCTGAAATCCGAGGCGAAGCGGTCGGCCGGCAGGTTGTTGATGAAGTAGGGCTGGGCGCCGGCGAGGTAGGCTGCGCCTTCGTAAATCTGGTAGAACGGGTTCGGGCACAGCACCAGCGCGTCGGGTCGGGTGCCGTCAATCACGCACTGGGCGAAGGCGAAAAGGGCTTCGCGGGAGCCATTGACCGGCAGCACCTGGGCGGCCGGGTCTATCCTGGGCAGGCCGAAGCGGCGCTCGAGCCAGCTGGCGATGGACTGGCGCAGCGCGTCGGAGCCCTGAGTCGTCGGGTAGCTGGCGAGGCCGTCGAGGTTGTCCACCAGCGCCTGGCGAATGAGCGCAGGCGTGGCGTGCTGGGGCTCGCCGATGGATAGGCGGATCGGAGCGAGTCCGGCCGGTGGCACGATGCCTTCGAACAGTTTGCGCAGCTTTTCGAAGGGGTAGGGGTGCAGGCTCTGGAGATGCGGGTTCACGTTCGGGGGATTTCCTGTATTCGGCCCGGGCGGGCTGCTTGAGAAGTGGGGCAAAACAACCCCCTGGCCTGATTTTCGACCAATGCTATTATAACGTCCGCAGTTAATGCGGCGGTGCAGCATCGCTATGGCTGCATCTTTTTTTGCCACTTCTGGTTCCTCTAGCGTTTTTCCGGATTTTCGTGCGTCTCGCCAAACTCAAGCTCGCTGGTTTCAAGACTTTCGTCGACCCGACGACCGTGCTCACGCCCGGCAATCTGGTGGGCGTTGTGGGGCCGAACGGCTGTGGCAAGTCGAACATCATCGATGCGGTGCGCTGGGTGCTGGGCGAATCGCGGGCATCGGCACTGCGCGGCGGTTCGATGATGGACGTCATCTTCAATGGCTCGACGACCCGCAAGCCGGTGTCGCGGGCCAGCGTCGAGCTGGTTTTCGACAATGCCGAAGGCAAGGCTGCCGGGCAGTGGAAGCCTTACGCCGAAGTGGCGGTGAAGCGCGTGCTCGACCGCAGCGGCGAGTCGACTTACTACATCAACGGCTTGCAGGTTCGCCGCAAGGACGTGATCGACCTCTTCCTCGGTACGGGCCTCGGGCCGAGGGCCTACGCGATCATCGAGCAGGGCATGATCTCGCGCATCATCGAGGCCAAGCCTGAAGAGGTGCGCGGCTTTCTCGAAGAAGCCGCCGGCGTGACCAAGTATCGGGAGCGGCGCAGGGAAACCGAGGGCCGGCTTTCCGATGCCCGCGACAACCTGACCCGCCTCGACGATATCCGCAACGAACTCGGCCAGCAGCTCGGCAAGCTCGAGGCGCAGGCGGCCGTGGCTGAAAAGTATCGTCAGCTGAGCGGCAGCCTCGCCGAGCGCCAGAATCTGTTGTGGCTGTTGAAGCGCAACGAGGCGCGCGCCGAGCGCACCCGCCTGTCTGACGAGCTGGCCGACGCCACGCGTCGCATCGAAGCCGATTCGACTCGCCTGCAGGAACTCGAAGGCCAGCTCGAAACGGCCCGCGACGCCCAGTTCGCGGCCAACGAAGGTGTTCAGCAGGCCCAGGCGGCGCTGTTCATGGTCAGTTCCGAACTGACCCGCCTCGAAGGCGAGCTGGCTCGTCTGCGCGACAGCCGGCGGGTGCTCGAAAGCCGGCTCGCCCAGCTCGAACGGGATGACGCCCAGTGGCGCAGCCAGCAGGAAAACCTTGCCGCCGAAGGCGAACGCTGGCAGGGCCTGCTCGAAAATGCCGCGCTGCGTGCCGAACAGTCCGCGGCGCGCCATGCCGAGGTGAGCGAACGCCTGCCCGAAGCCGAAGAAGCCTTGCGCACCGCCGATGCGGCGGCCGCTGCGGTGCGTCGCGAGCTCAACCAGGCCGAGCAGCAGATTCGCGTCGAGGATGCCCACCGGGTGAGCAGCGAACGCACGCTGGATACGCTGGCGCAGCGTCGCGCACGCTTGCAGCAGGAGCAAGCCTCCATACAGGCGCCGGATTTGCGCGAGCTGGCCGAGCGGGAGGCGGCGCTTTCCGAGGCCGACGACACGCTGGCCCAGCGTCAGGCCGATATTTCCGATGCCCAGGGGCAATTGCCCGGCGCCCAGCAGGCCCTCAAGCAGGCGCTGGAAGCCGAGCGCCACGCCCAGCGCCGGGCCACCGAGCTGCGTGCCCGCCGCGAAGCGCTGGTCCAGTTGCAGAACAAGGTGCAGGTGCAGGGGCAGCTCGGCGACTGGCTCAAACGCCATCACCTGGACGGGCTCAAGCCTCTGTGGCAGCGCCTCCGCGTGGAAGCGGGCTGGGAGCTGGCGCTGGAGGCCGTGCTGCGCGAGCGCCTCGCCGCGCTGCCGGCCGATGACGGTCGGGTCGCGCTCGCGGCGCTGAGCGACAAGGTGCCGGGCGCGTTTGCCTTTTTTCTTGCCGATTCGCCCGCCGTTGCCGACGATGCCTGCCCGACGCCGGAAGGCCTGCAGCCGCTGGCTTCCCTGGTGGGCGCCGACAGTGATCTGACCGGCGTGCTGGCGGGCTGGCTGGCGCGCGTCTTCGTGGCCGACGAGCTTGGCGCCTGGTTAGACCGGCGTGCCGAACTGCCGTCGGGTGCCATGCTGGTGTCCCGCGACGGGCGCCTCTTGAGCCGCCATGCACTGGTCCACTACGCGCCCGATTCACGCACCCATGGCGTTATCGAGCGCCAGCGGGAAATCGATCACCTTGGCGCCGAAGTCGATGCCGCCCAGGACGAAGCGGCGCTTTCGCATGAAAGTGTCGGCGAGGCGGAAGCGCTGGCCACGCGTTTGCAGGACGCGTTGGGCGCGCTGCGCCGCGATGCCCAGGCGCTGCAGGCGCGGGTTCATACCGAGCAGGTCGAGGTGCTCAAGCTCAATCAGGCACGGGTGCGCCATGAAGAGCGCTGCGGCCAGATCGACCGGGATCTGGGCGAAATCACCCATGCCGAGCAAACCGAGAGCGATCGTCTGATGCGTTCGGAAACCGAACTCGAGCGCAGCCGCGAACTGGCCGAGTTGCAGCGTGGCCGGCTGGATACCGCCGAAACGGTACGCAGTGAGCGGGAGAGCAGCCTGCGCGAAACCCGCGCGCTGGATCAGGCGCTGTCCCGCGATCTTCAGGAAGCCCGCCATTCCGAACGCGAATGCGCCAGCAAGCTCGACGACATTGCCCGCAACCGTGCGCTGGCCGGGGAGCAGCTCGAACGCATTGCCGAAGAACTCACCGAACGGCGCGAATCGCTGCTGGAAATCGACGAAGCGTCGGTGGCCGCCGCGCTGCAGGATGCGCTGGCCCAGCGTGAAACGCGGGAGACCGCGCTGGCCGCAAGCCGTAACAGCCTGGAGAGCGTCAATGGGCTCCTGCGCGGGCTGGAGGAAGATCGCCAGCGCACCGAGCATGCCGCGGCACCCCAGCGCGAACGTGTCGCCGACCTGCGCCTGCGCGTGCAGGCCTCCGAGATGGCCGAAGCCCAGCATGTCGCGCGCCTCGAAGAAGCCGGGGCCGACGAATCGGCACTGCTGCCGCTGCTCGCGCCGGATCTCAAGGAAACCTCGCTACAGCGGGAGGTCGGTCGCCTGGGCCGCGAGATCGCTGAACTCGGGCCGGTCAACCTGGCCGCGCTGGACGAACTGAAGACGGCTGCCGAGCGCAAGAATTACCTCGATGTGCAGACCGAAGACCTGCTCGGCGCCATCGAAATCCTGGAAGATGCGATCCGCCGGATCGATCGTGAAACGCGAGAGCAGCTTCAGGAGACGTACAATACTGTCAATCTTCATTTCGGCAGCCTGTTTCCCATGCTGTTCGGCGGTGGTGAAGCGCGGCTGGTATTGACAGGCGACGAAATCCTCGATGCAGGCATTTCGATCGTCGCCCAACCGCCGGGCAAGAAGAACAGTTCCATCCAGCTGCTTTCGGGCGGTGAAAAGGCCTTGACGGCCATTGCGCTGGTGTTTTCGATGTTCCAGCTCAATCCGGCGCCGTTTTGCATGCTGGATGAAGTAGATGCGCCGCTCGATGATTCGAACACCGAGCGCTACTGCCAGATGGTCAAGCGCATGTCGTCCCAAACCCAGTTCGTGTTCATCAGCCACAGCAAGATCACCATGGAGATCGCGCAGCAACTGGTGGGGGTGACGATGCAGGAGCAAGGTGTGTCACGGGTGGTGGAAGTGGATATCGAGGAAGCGTTGCGTCTGGCCGAAACGGTCGCAGCCTGATTCAGGGAAACAAGGGAATTCGATGGCAATCAGTGAGTTGCAGGTGGGTCTGATCGGTGCGGGCGGCGTTGTCGTCGTCGGCATTTTTGCGTTCAACAAGTGGCAGGAGCGCAAGCACCGCAAGCAGATGGATGCGCTCGTCAGCGTGGAGCCGCTCGGCAATGATTCGTCGGGGCGGGCGTCGTCCGACCGGCTGGAGCCGGTCATCGGCGGTGACGCGCCGGTGCGAGCCCAGCCCAGTGCCCAGGATGTCCGGGACGCCAGTGCCCGCCGGGTCTCGCCGATGCTGCCGCCCGATGTGGACGAGCGTGCCGACTGGGGCGTGCGCATCGAGGCCATCAAGCCCGTGGTGGCTGGCAGGTTGTGTCAGGCTGCCACAGAGCAGCTCGACGGGATCGCCAAACCGCTGCGCTGGTTCGGGTTTTCCGATTCCGACAACCGCTGGGACGCCATCGACGTCCACAGCGCTGCCAGCTACCACTGGGTTTGCGTGGCGCTGCAACTGGTGGATCGCCGCGGTGCGGCCACCGACGCGGACGTGACCCGCCTCGCTGCGGGGCTGCAGCGCCTGTGCGACAACTTCATGGCAATCCCGTCGCTGCCGGCCAAGGGCGATGCACTTGAGCAGGCTGCCGAACTGGATCGCCTGTGCGCTGGTGTGGACATCCAGATCGGCGTGAACGTTGTTGCCCGCGATCACGCTTTTGCCGGCTCCAAGCTGCGCGGCCTGGCCGAGGCGGCCGGGCTCGAATTGCTTGGCGACGGTTGTTTCCATGCCCGCAACGAGCTGGGAGTGACCCAGTTCGTGCTCTCCAACCTCGAGCCGGTTCTTTTCGAGGCCGATGCCATGCGCACTCTCACCACCCAGGGCGTGACCCTGACGCTCGACGTGCCGCGGGTGGCGGATGGCGTGCGGGTCTTCGAGCGCATGATGAGCTTTGCCCAACAACTCGCTGACGGGCTCAACGGTGCCGTGGTTGACGATAACCGCGCGCCTTTCGGCGACAAGGCGGTCGGCCTGATCCGCGCCCAGATCGACCAGTACCAGGGGCAGATGGTGGAGCAGGGCATCGCCCCGGGCTCTTCGCTGGCGCTGCGCCTGTTCTCCTGAGCGAGGCTTCCGAATGGTGGCAAGCACGGAAATCCGTGCGCAGGCAGATGCGCTGCGCACGGAGCTGGAGCGTCATGATCACGCCTACTATGTGCTCGACGCGCCGACGGTGCCGGATGCCGAGTACGATCGTCTGTTTCGCGAACTCCAGGCGCTGGAGTCCGAGCATCCCGAACTGATCACCCCCGCATCGCCGACCCAGCGTGTCGGCGGCCAGCCGTCCCCCGAGCTGGCGGCCGTGCATCATGCGGTGCCGATGCTGTCGATCCGCACCGAAACCGACACCACCGATGAGGGCGCGGTCGCCTTCGATGCCCGCGTGCGCCGTGCCCTGGGGCTGGACGACACGGCGCCGCCCATCGCTTACGCGGCCGAACTCAAGTTTGACGGCCTCGCAATCAGCCTGCGCTATGAATCGGGCGTGCTCGTGCTGGCGGCCACCCGCGGCGATGGCAGCACCGGCGAGGATGTGACCCGCAACGTACGCACGCTGCGCCAAATCCCGCTGCACCTGCACGGCGATGCACCGCCGGTGCTCGAGGTGCGCGGTGAAATCTTCATGCGGCGAGACGATTTCGAGCGCCTCAATGGCGCCCAGGAAGCCGCCGGGCAAAAAATATTCGTCAATCCCCGCAATGCGGCCGCAGGCAGCCTGCGTCAGCTCGACCCGAGCATCACTGCCCGGCGTCCGCTGTCCTTCTTCGCCTATGGTCTCGGTGAAGTCCAGGGTTGGGCCCAGCCCGACACCCACAGTGGCGTGCTGGATGCGCTGGCGGCTTTCGGCTTGCCGGTTTGCGAACACCGGGACCGGGCTGTCGGCCCGCAGGGCCTGGCTGGGTTTCATGCCCGTATGGCCGAGCTGCGGCAAAGCCTGCCCTTCGATATCGACGGTGTGGTTTACAAAGTGGATTCGATTGCCCGGCAGCTGGAGCTGGGCTTTGTCTCCCGCGAGCCGCGCTGGGCCGTTGCGCACAAGTATCCGGCCCAGGAGGTGGCAACCCGCCTCCTGGGCATCGACGTGCAGGTCGGACGCACCGGCGCGATCACGCCCGTGGCCCGGCTCGAGCCGGTTTTCGTGGGCGGCGTGACGGTCACCAACGCCACGCTGCACAACCAGGGCGAGATCGATCGCAAGGATGTGCGTATCGGCGACTGGGTGATCGTGCGCCGGGCAGGCGACGTGATCCCCGAAGTGGTCGGCCCTATCGTCGAGCGGCGCGAAGGGGAGCCGGCGCGTTTCGACCTGCTGGCGGCCATCGGCCACGCCTGCCCGGAATGCGGCTCTCATGTAGTGCGTGGCGAGGATGAGGCGGTTGCGCGCTGCACCGGCGGGCTGTTCTGCCCGGCCCAGTGCAAGCAGGCCTTGCGGCATTTTGCCGGCCGTCGTGCGGTGGATATCGACGGGCTCGGCGAGCAGATCGTCAATCAGCTCGTCGCTGCGGGCATCGTCAAGACGCCGGCCGATCTTTACGACAGCACCCGCGTTAGCGCTGAAGTGCTGGCGGAGCTGGAGCGCATGGGCGAAAAATCGGCGGCGAATCTTGTCAAGGCGATCGACCAGAGCCGCGAAACCACGCTGGCCCGCTTCATTTTTGCGCTGGGCATCCGGAATGTGGGCGAAACGACGGCCAAGGATCTGGCGCGTTATTTCGGCAAGCTCGACGGTCTGCTCGAGGCTGACGAAGCCGCCTTGCTGCAGGTGCCGGACGTGGGCCCGGTGGTGGCCCGCTGCATCGTCGAATTCCTGGCCGAAGCCCATAATCGCGAGGTGATCTCCGCGCTGAGGCAGGCCATGCGCTGGCCCGAGACCGAAGCCGCGGCACGTCCGGAAGCGGGGCGTTTCGCCGGCAAGACTTTCGTGTTGACCGGAACCCTGCCCAGCTTGCGGCGCGACGAGGCCGCCTCGATGATCGAGGCCGTCGGCGGCAAGGTTGCCGGATCGGTGTCCAAGAAGACGGATTACGTTGTGGCCGGCGCCGATGCCGGCAGCAAGCTCGACAAGGCGAGGCAGCTGGGGCTTGTCGTTCTGGGGGAAGACGAGTTGCGGGATTTGCTGCGCGCGGCGGATATTTCTCCGCCCGATAGCCAGGCTGTATTGTTCGAGGACAAACAATGAAAAAAGTAACAAAGGCCGTGTTCCCGGTGGCGGGGCTGGGCAGTCGCTTCCTGCCCGCCACCAAGGCGAGTCCCAAGGAAATGATGCCCATCGTCGACAAGCCCTTGATCCAGTACGCGGTCGAGGAGGCCGTGGCGGCGGGGGTGACCGATCTTGTCTTCATCACCGGCCGCTCGAAGCGGGCTATCGAGGATCACTTCGACAAGGCCTACGAGCTTGAAACCGAGCTCGAGATGCGCGGCAAGATGGAGCTGCTGAAGATCGTCCGTGATACGGTTCCGGCCCACGTCAATTGCATCTACATCCGTCAGGCGGAAGCCCTCGGGCTCGGGCATGCCGTGCTGTGCGCCGCGCCGGTGGTTGGCGAAGAGCCTTTCGCGGTGCTGCTGGCCGACGATCTGCTGGACGGACAGGGCGATCTGCCGGTGATGCGCCAGATGGTGGATGTGTATAACTACAACCGCTGTTCGGTGCTCGGTGTCATGAACGTCGACCGTGAGCAAACGAAGCACTATGGTGTTGTCAGTACCGAGCGCGACTCCGGCGAGGTTCAGCGCGTGACGGGCATCGTCGAAAAGCCGAAGCCCGAGGAGGCGCCGTCCACCCAGGCGGTGATCGGACGCTACATCCTGACCGGCCGGATCTTCGATCATCTGCGTCACCTCAAGCCGGGCGCCGGCGGTGAGCTCCAGCTGACCGATGCGATCGCCTCGCTGCTGCAGGAAGAAGCCGTGCTCGCCTACCAGTTCAAGGGTGTCCGCTACGACTGCGGATCGAAGCTGGGCTACCTGCAGGCTACGGTCGAACTCGGTCTGAAGCACCCTGAAGTGGGGGTCGAATTTGCAGCCTTTCTGGCGTCCCGGGGTTCGTAAGCGGAAAAATCAGGACATAAAAAAACGCGGCCCTTGAGCCGCGTTTCTTATGGGCGCCGGGGTTTTCTCCGGCGTTTTCATTGCTGTTAGGCGTCGGCACGGGACGCGCGCTTGCGGTCCTGTTCCTTCAGGTGACGCTTGCGCAGGCGGATGCTCTTCGGCGTGATTTCCACGATCTCGTCATCGGCGATGAATTCGATGGCGGATTCGAGGGTCAGCGAGATCGGGTTGATCAGGCGGACGGCTTCGTCGGTGCCGGAGGCGCGCACGTTGGTCAGCTGCTTGCCTTTGATCGGATTGACCACGAGGTCGTTGTCACGGGTGTGGATGCCGATGATCATGCCTTCGTACAGCGCATCGCCCGGGCTCACGAACATGCGGCCGCGATCCTGCAGGTTCCACAGGGCGTAGGCCACGGCTTCGCCGTCGTTTTGCGAGATCAGCACGCCGTTGCGACGCTCGGCCATCTGGCCGGCCATCGGGCCGTAGTCATCGAACACGTGGCTGGCCAGGCCGGTACCGCGGGTCATGGTCAGGAATTCGCCCTGGAAGCCGATCAGGCCACGGGCGGGGATGCGGTATTCGAGGCGCACGCGGCCCTTGCCGTCCGGCTGCATGTCCTGGAGTTCGCCACGGCGACGGCCGAGTTCTTCCATCACGCCGCCCTGGTGGTCTTCTTCCACGTCGACGGTGAGCATTTCGTACGGCTCGCACTTCACGCCGTCGATTTCCTTGAACACCACGCGCGGACGGCCGACAGCCAGTTCGTAGCCTTCGCGACGCATGTTTTCGAGGAGGATGGTCAGGTGCAGTTCGCCACGGCCGGCAACTTCGAACACGTCGGAGTCACCGGTGAAGCTCACGCGCAGCGCGACGTTCTTGAGCAGTTCCTTTTCGAGGCGCTCGCGAATCTGGCGGCTGGTGACGAACTTGCCTTCGCGGCCCGCCAGCGGGGAGGAGTTGACCATGAAGTTCATGGTCAGGGTCGGCTCGTCCACTGCGATCGGGGTCATGCCTTCGAGGCATTCCGGATCACACAGGGTGACACCGATGTTGACCTGGGAAATACCGGCCACCAGCACGATGTCGCCGGCTTCGGCCATTTCTGCGGGGGAGCGCTCGAGGCCCTTGAAGGTCAGGATCTGGCTGACCTTGCCCTTGCCGCGGTTCTCGTCGCCGTACATCACGACAACTTCCTGGTTGGGGCGGATGCGGCCGCGCTTGATGCGGCCGATGCCGATCTGGCCCATGTAGGTGGAGTAGTCGAGGGAGCAGACCTGCATTTGCAGCGGGCCGTCGGAATCCACGTGGGGCGCCGGAACGTGCTTGAGGACGGCTTCGAAAAGCGGACGCATGTCGGTGCGCTCGTCGTCGATGTTTTCGATCGCAAAGCCGTTCAGGCCGGATGCGTAGATAACCGGGAAGTCGAGCTGCTCTTCGGTGGCGCCGAGCTTGTCGAAGAGATCGAAGGTGTGGTTGATCACCCAGTCAGGACGGGCGCCCGGACGGTCGATCTTGTTGACCACGACGATGGGCTTGAGGCCCAGCGCCAGCGCCTTGCGGGTCACGAAGCGGGTCTGGGGCATCGGGCCTTCGACGGCATCGACCAGCAGCAGAACGCTGTCGACCATCGACAGCACGCGCTCGACTTCACCGCCGAAGTCGGCGTGTCCCGGGGTGTCGACGATGTTGATGTGGGTGTCACCGTACTGGATCGCACAGTTCTTCGACAGGATGGTGATGCCGCGTTCCTTTTCGATATCACCCGAGTCCATGACTCGTTCGCTGACCTGCTGGTTTTCACGGAAGGTGCCGGACTGGCGCAGGAGCTGGTCGACAAGGGTGGTTTTGCCGTGGTCAACGTGAGCGATGATGGCAATGTTTCGAATGGAACGGGACATGTGTATGGATACCGAAAGTACTTGTATAGCTTGACATTTTAGCACGTATTTGCGCATTGCAGCATAGCGAGCTTGTGGCGGCGCGCATGCTAACATCGCGCCCCATAGCGTCTTTCTAGGAGTAGCGCGGCATGCTGGCGATTATCGGCGGTAGCGGCCTGACCCAACTGGCCAACCTTAGCGTGATCCGCCGCGAGGTGGTGCGCACGCCCTACGGCGAACCCTCCGGTGCGCTGACCTTCGGGCAGTTGTGCGCCCGGCCGGTCGTTTTTCTGGCGCGTCACGGCTACGGCCACACGATTCCGCCGCATCGAGTCAATTACCAGGCCAATCTCTGGGCGCTACGCGAGGCCGGGGTCAGCGAAATCATCTCGGTGGCGTCGGTGGGTGGTATCCGCAGCGATCTGTGTCCAGGTTCGCTGGTCGTGCCCGACCAGATCATCGATTACACGTGGGGGCGCAAGAGCACCTTTCACGAGAACTCCGATGAGCCGGTGGTGCACATCGACTTTACCGAGCCCTACGACGACGACGTGCGCCGACGCATCCTGGCCGCCGGGGTGACCGCCGGTCAGCCCATCGTCGATGGCGCGGTGTACGCCGCAACGCAGGGGCCGCGCCTTGAGACCGCCGCCGAGATCAATCGCCTGGAGCGCGATGGCGCCGATCTGGTCGGTATGACCGGCATGCCCGAGGCCGCGCTGGCGAGGGAGCTGAGCATTCCGTACGCGGCCATCAATGTGGTTGCCAACTTTGCGGCCGGGCGTGCGTCGAGCGAGCATGAGATCTGCTTTGACAGCATCGATGCGGTGCTGCGTGAGGCGATGGGGCGCGTGCGTAACGTGCTCGATCACCTCTGCGAAGCATGATCCGCGAGGTCTTGCGCATGGGCGATGGGCGTCTGCTGCGCCGTGCCCAGCCGGTCGAGGCCTTCGGAACGCCCGCGTTGGCGGCGCTGATCGAAGACATGCGCGACACCATGCGCCACCTCACCGGCGCCGGCCTGGCTGCGCCGCAGATTGGTGTGGATCTGCGTGTCGTGATCTTTGGTGGCGGGCCAAGCCCGCGCTATCCGGATGCGTCCGTGGTGCCGGACACGGTACTGATCAATCCTGTGCTGACGCCGCTAGTGGATGAAGAGGAGGGCGGCTGGGAAGGCTGCCTTTCGGTGCCCGGGCTGCGCGGCTGGGTGCCGCGATGGACACAGCTCCACTACACGGGCTTCGATGCATCGGGGGTGCTCATCGAGCGTGTCGCCACCGGTTTTCACGCCCGCGTGGTGCAGCATGAATGTGATCACCTGGATGGCGTCCTGTACCCGATGCGGGTTCGGGACTTCTCGCGTTTTGGTTACACCGACGTGCTGTTTCCGGATGCCCAGGTGGCTGACGACTGAGCATCCGCACGCAATCGTCCATTATCTATATTGCGAGTTTTTCCAGCAGTTCGGATTCGATCTTCAGCACTTTGGCGTCCTGGGTGAGATCGGAGCCGCTGATCAGGAAGGTGTCTTCCACCCGTTCGCCGAGGGTTGCGATCTTGGCCGTGTGAAGGTTGATGCGATAGTTCACCAATGTTTGGGCGACCCCGAACAGCAGGCCGGGGCGGTCGGCGGCGGTTACCGACATGATGTAGTACTGCCCGCGCTCGTCAGGGCGGATGTTGACCTCGGGCGTTATCGGGAAATGCCGTACTTCCCGCGACAGCCGGCCGGTGGCGGGCTGGTCGATGGGCGTGTTGCTTTGCAGGCGCTCGGTGAGGTCGTGCTCGAGCAGGTTGATGAGGTCGCGGTAGTGGATTTCCTGGCCCGGGTCGAGCAGAACGAAGCTGTCGAGCGCGAAGCCGTGGCGGGTGGTGTGGATCTTGGCATCGGCGATCGAGAAGCCGAGGCGGGCGAAAAAGCCGCATAGCCGCACGAAGAGATCCGGCTGGTCCTTCATGTAAACCATCACCTGCAGGCCTTCGCCATTGTGGCTGGGGCGGGCCTTGACGACCGGCTCGTCGGATTCGATCCGGTAATACAGCATGCGGGTGTGCCAGGCGATTTCCTCGGCTTCGTGGCGCATGAAGTAAACGGTGTCGAGCTGGGCCCACAGACTGTCTTCGGTGCCGGGGCGCAGGCCGTAGTAGCGCAGCAGGTTGCGTGCGTCGTCCTGGCGAAGGGGAATGCCGAGGGCCTGCTGGGGTGTTGCGCCGCGCAGCAGGCGCTGGGTGGCGAAGAAAAGATCTTCGAGCAGCTTGCCCTTCCAGCCATTCCAAACCTTCGGGCTGGTGCCGCGAATGTCGGCGTGGGTCAGGATGTAGAGCGCGGTAAGGCGACGCTCGGTTTTGACCAGGTCGCCGAAACGGCGGATTACATCGAGATCGGACAGATCCTGTTTTTGCGCCACGTTGGACATTGAAAGATGCTGCCCGACCAGCCATTCGACCAATGAGGTGTCGGTTTCGTCGAGCCCGTGGGAGGCGCAGAAATCCCGTGCGTCTTTCATGCCGAGCTTTGAGTGGTCACCGCCGCGGCCTTTGGCGATATCGTGAAACAGCGCCGCGATGTGGATCAGCCAGGGTTTCTCGAAGCTGGTGGCGAGCCGCGTCATGAGCGGGTACTCGTGGGCGTGCTCGGCGACCATCAGGCGCCGCACGTTGCGCAGCACCTGCAGGATGTGCTGGTCTACGGTGTAGACATGAAAGAGGTCGTGCTGCATCTGGCCGACGATGCGCCGCCAGGCGGGCAGGTAGAAGCTCAGGATGCCGTACTGGTTCATCCGGCGCATTTCGTGAACCACGCCGCGTTTTTGTTGCAGCAGGCGCAGAAAGAGCGCGCGATTCGCCGGGTCATGGCGAAAATCGGCATTGATGAGCTTGCGGCCGCGCCACAGGGCGCGCAGGGTGCGTGCCGTCATGCCCTTTAGCTCGGAGCGTTGCTGGAGGATCAGGAAACATTCGAGCAGGGCGCTCGGATGACGATCGAAGACGCCTTCGTCGCGTACGTCCAGGAGTTCGCGGACGCACTGGAAGCGCTCGTTGATGTTGATTGCCGCAGGGTAGCGATTCGGAAAGAGCTCGACGCCAAAATTGAGCAGCAGGATGGTGTTGAGCTGGGTGACCTTCTTTGCCGTGCGGTAATACTCCTGCATGAAGACTTCGGAGGCGCGGCGGTTCTCGCTGGCCTCAAAGCCAAACTTGCGGGCGAGTTTTTCCTGGTGGTCGAAAAGCAGGCGGTCCTCGCGGCGCCCGGTGAGGTGGTGCAGGCGGATTCGGGCGTGTTGCAGGAAGCGCTCGAGTTCGCGCAGTTCGGTGGCTTCTTCGGCGGTGATCAGCGCGTGCCTGGCCAGGTCGCGCCAGTGGGTGCCAAAACCGGCTGCGCGGCTGATCCAGCCGATCAATTGCAGGTCACGCAGGCCGCCGGGGCTTTCCTTGCAGTTGGGTTCCAGCGAGTAGGGCGTGTCGGCGTGGCGCGTGTAGCGCTGTTCCTGTTCAAGGCACTTCGCCTTGAAGAACTGTCCGGGGTTGAGGTGGCTGCGCAGGCTGGTGGTGAAACGTTGGAACAGCCTCTCGTTGCCGCCGATGAGGCGGGCTTCGAGCAGGTTGGTCATCACGGTTACGTCGCGCCCGGCCTCTTCGATGCATTCATCGACCGTACGCACGCTGTGCCCGATCTCGAGGCCCACGTCCCAGATCAGGCTGATCATCTGGGTCAGGCGCTCGCCGAGTTCGTCATTCGGCGGGCTTTCGAGCAGGAACAGCAGGTCCACATCCGAGCCGGGGAAGAGTTCCTCGCGCCCGTAGCCGCCGACCGCCACCAGTGCGGCTGATGCCGGCAGGCTGAAACCCTTCCAGATTTCAACAAGTACGCCATCCACCAGTTGCGAACGACCTTTGAGTATGGGCTCGGTCAGGGGGCGTGCTTCGTAGGCGGCGCGCAGCGACTCGCCGCCGCTCTTCAGGCGGGCCTTGTAGCGGGTGATGAGATCACGGGCTGAGTCGGGCGGAACGAGGGCAGGCGTGTTGTCGGGCATTGTCTGGGATGGCGTGGGCCGGTCGAAGCTGGCGGTAATGCTCAGGGCAGCAGGTGGGCGACGATATCCGGGCGGGCAGGGCTGCCGGCGGAAAGGGTCAGGACTTCGACGCCGGTGTCGGTAACCAGCACCATGTGCTCCCACTGGGCCGACAGGCTGCGGTCGCGGGTGACGATGGTCCACCCGTCGGGCAGTTCTGAAATGGCCGGTTTGCCGGCATTGATCATCGGCTCGATCGTGAAGATCATGCCCGGCTTGAGTTCGATACCGGTCCCGGCCTTGCCGTAATGCAGCACCTGGGGGTCTTCATGGAACTTGGCCCCGATGCCGTGCCCGCAGAATTCACGGACGACCGAGAAACCATTCGCTTCCGCATGCTTCTGGATGGCGTGGCCGATGTCGCCGAGATGGGCGCCTGGCTTGACCTGGGCAATGCCGAGCCACATGCATTCGTAGGTGATTTCACACAGGCGTCTGGCGCGGATCGAGGTTTCGCCGACGATGAACATGCGGCTGGTGTCGCCGTGGTAAGCATTCTTGATCACGGTGATATCCAGATTGACGATGTCGCCTTTCTTGAGAATCACCTTTTCATTCGGCACTCCATGACAAACCTGATGGTTGACCGACGTGCATATCGATTTGGGATAGGGTACGTAGCCCGGCGGGGCGTAGTTCAGGGGCGCGGGAATGCAGCCCTGGACATCAACCATGTAGTCATGGCAAAGCTTGTCGATTTCGGCGGTGCTGACGCCGGCCTTGACGAAAGGCGTGATGTAATCGAGGACTTCCGAGCCGAGCCGGCCCGCAATGCGCATCTTCTCGATTTCGTCCGGCGTTTTTATGGTTACGCTCATGGAGGCTTGATCTGCTGGGTTTTTTGAGCCCGTTAGGCTAGCTCATGCAGCCTGTTCGGGCAATGCACGATGTGCCGCCCAGTCTGGGAATGGTGGCCCGGTCTTGAGGGGCGCGGTCGGATACTGCTACAATCTGCGGCTTGGCTGGCAAGGGTGCCAGTCAAAATACACACGTCCGGCCCATTGGGGTCCGGTGGGCGTCTGAAAGGGTGCCTGCGGCGTAGCCTGATTCTGCACTAGCGGGGTCGGCAGGCCGGGCGGCGGTCAAACCTCAGTATTGGAGTCAAAAATGTCTGTCACCATGCGTCAAATGCTCGAAGCGGGCGTCCACTTCGGTCACCAAACCCGTTTCTGGAACCCGAAGATGGCGCCGTTCATCTTCGGTCAGCGCAACAAGATCCACATCGTCAATCTGGAAAAGACCCTCGTCAAGTACAACGAGGCGACTGCCTTTGTGCGCAAGCTGGCTTCCAGCCGCGGCAACATCATGTTCGTCGGCACCAAGCGCCAGGCTCGCGAAATCGTGGCTGAAGAAGCCCGTCGCGCCGGCATGCCCTACGTCGACGAGCGCTGGCTCGGCGGTATGCTCACCAACTTCAAGACCGTCAAGGTTTCGATCAAGCGTCTGAAGGACATGGAAGCCATGGTGGAAGACGGCTCCATCGAGCGTCTGTCCAAGAAGGAAGCCCTGATGGCCTCCCGCGAACTCGAAAAGCTGCAAAAGAGCCTTGGTGGTATCAAGGAACTCGGCGGCCTGCCGGATGCGCTGTTCGTCATCGACGTCGGCTATCACAAAATTGCCATCACCGAAGCCAACAAGCTGGGAATCCCGGTTGTGGCCGTGGTCGATACCAACCACACCCCGGAGGGCGTCGATTTCGTGATCCCCGGTAACGACGACTCCTCCCGCGCCATCCGTCTGTACGCCCGCGGCATCGCCGACGCCGTGCTGGAAGGTCGCAACCAGATTCTCCAGGAAATCGTGGGTGCCGGCTCCGACGAATTCGTCGAAGTGGAAGACGGCGCCGAAGAGCAAGCCTGACTTTCCGGGCGGGCGCCAGGTGCGCCCGCCATGCATTACGACTGAATCCGATTCAATAGAGTTAACTAGGAGCAAGCATGGCGGAAATCACCGCAAGCATGGTCAAGGAGCTGCGCGAGAAAACCGACGCGCCGATGATGGAATGCAAGAAGGCGCTGTCCGAAGCCGCTGGCGACTTGGCGAAGGCAGAAGAGATTCTGCGCGTCAAGCTGGGTAACAAGGCTTCCAAGGCTGCTACTCGCGTGACCGCAGAGGGCATCGTCGGCATCTATATCTCCGCCGACGCCAAGCTTGGCGCGATGGTGGAAGTGAACTGCGAGACCGACTTCGTGGCCAAGAACGACGAGTTCCTGGCTCTGGTCCAGAACGTTGCTGAACTGGTCGCCACCAAGAATCCTGCCGACGTGGAGGCGCTGTCTGCGCTCGATATCAACGGTCAGAGCGTCGAAGAAACCCGCAAGGCGCTGATCGGCAAGATCGGTGAAAACATGTCCATCCGCCGCTTCGTGCGCGTAGATGCCAAGGGCGCTGTCGCCAGCTACATCCACGGCGGTTCCAAGATCGGCGTGCTGATCGACCTCGTGGGCGGCGACGAAGCTCTCGCGAAGGATCTGGCCATGCACATCGCCGCGTCCAAGCCCAAGTCTCTCGATGCCTCCGGTGTGCCTGTCGAACTGCTCGAGGTTGAGCGTCGCATCGCCATCGAGAAGGCTCGCGAAGCCGGCAAGCCGGAAGCCATGCTTGAGAAGATTGCTGACGGCACTGTCCAGAAATTCCTCAAGGACGTGACCTTGCTGGATCAGGTCTTCGTCAAGGCAGAAGACGGCAAGCAGACGGTCAGTCAGCTTCTGAAGGCCAAGGGTGCATCCGTGGCCGGCTTCACGCTGTTCATCGTCGGTGAAGGCATCGAGAAGAAAGTGACCGACTTCGCTGCTGAAGTGGCTGCCCAGGCCGCTGCGGCCGCGCAGAAGTAAGAGGTAGAGCACAATGAGTCAGCCTGCCTACAAGCGAATTCTCCTCAAGCTCTCCGGCGAAGCCCTGATGGGCGCCGACGCCTATGGTATCAACCAGGATGTCGTTGGCGGGATTGTCCGGGATGTGGTCGAAGTGACCCGTCTCGGCGTCGAGGTCGGAGTCGTTATTGGAGGCGGGAACATCTTCCGTGGAATGGCAGGGGCGGCATCCGGTATGGATCGCGCGACTGCTGACTACATGGGGATGCTGGCCACCGTGATGAACGCCATGGCCCTTGCGGATGCATTTCGCGCCGCGGGGGTCAATGCGCGTGTCCAGTCTGCATTGCGGATCGACCAGGTGGTCGAGCCCTACATACGCGGCAAGGCAATTCGTTACCTCGAAGAGGGGCGTGTCGTCATTTTCGGTGCTGGAACGGGTAACCCGTTTTTCACGACCGATACGGCAGCGGCGCTGCGCGGCTCCGAGATCGGTGCGGATATCGTGCTTAAAGCCACCAAGGTGGATGGCATCTACACCGCTGATCCAAAGAAGGATCCTGCAGCGACGCGCTTTCAGCGGATTTCCTTCGACGAGGCAATCAGTCGGAATCTGGCGGTGATGGACGCGACGGCGTTCGCTTTGTGCCGTGATCAGCGTCTGCCGATCAATGTCTTCAGCCTCTTCAAGAGCGGAGCGCTGAAGCGCGTCGTGATGGGCGAAGATGAAGGTACACTGGTTTATTGCTGAGGATGAACCGATGATTTCGGAACTCAAGAAAACTACTGAAGCCAAGATGCAGAAGTCCATCGAGGCGCTCAAGCTGGATCTCGCAAAAGTGAGAACCGGACGGGCGCACACCGGAATTCTGGATCACGTTACGGTTGATTACTACGGTAGTCCCGTGCCGATCAGCCAGGTCGCCAACGTGACCCTGATCGACTCGCGCACGCTGGGTGTCCAGCCGTGGGAAAAGCCGATGGTCGGCAAGGTTGAAAAGGCCATCCGTGACGCTGATCTGGGGCTGAATCCTGCGTCCCAGGGTGAAATTATTCGCGTGCCGATGCCTGCACTGACCGAAGAGCGCCGCAAGGAGCTGATCAAGGTGGTCAAGGGTGAAGGCGAAGGTACCAAAGTTGCTGTGCGCAATCTGCGTCGCGACGCCAATGCTTCGCTCAAGGACGCCCTCAAGGCGAAAACGATTTCAGAGGACGACGAACGCCGGACTCAGGACGAGATCCAGAAGCTGACCGACAAGGCTGTCATTGAAATCGACAAGCTTCTCGCACAGAAGGAACAAGAGCTGATGCAGATCTGACACGCGTGTCAGTAGCTGCTTTTACGGTTCTTGTCAGGCGGAGATAACATGGTGCGATTGCCGTTTACGAGCTCCACGCGGAGCGTGCCCGAGGCCGTTCAGGTCCCGCGGCATATCGCGATAATCATGGACGGCAACGGGCGCTGGGCGCGAAAGCGTTTTATGCCGCGGGTCGCTGGTCATGCGAAGGGCGTCGACTCCCTGCGTGAGGTTATCCGGACCTGCCTCGATCGGGGCGTCGAATACCTCACCGTCTTTGCCTTCAGTTCCGAAAACTGGCGTCGCCCTCAGGACGAAGTGTCTTTTCTGATGCAGTTGTTCGTGAAATCCCTCAAGGCGGAAATCGAGCGGATTCACCGAAACAACATTCGTCTGCGCGTGGTGGGTGAACTCGAGCGTTTCGACAAGGCGCTGGTGGATCTCATTCGCGACGGGGAGGCGCTTACCGCCGGCAACACCAAGATGCATCTGACGATCTGCGCGAATTACGGCGGACGCTGGGACATCATGCAGGCTGTCGGCAAAATGATCGCTGCGGGTCCGGGTGTCGGTAGCGGGTTCTCGGAAGAGGACCTGGTGCCCCATCTCGCTCTGGGTTTCAGCCCTGAGCCTGATCTCTTCATCCGAACGGGGGGCGAGAAGCGGATCAGCAATTTCATGCTCTGGCAGCTCGCTTATTCCGAATTGTATTTCACCGACAAGCTGTGGCCGGAGTTTGGTGAAGCCGAACTCGACGAGGCAATTGCGTCTTACCGGGGACGCGAGCGTCGCTTCGGCAGAACCAGCGAGCAACTCGTCAAGGACGAATCCGACCCATCAGCACCAGGCCATGCTTAAGGCGCGGGTCATCACCGCGCTGTTCCTTCTTGCGGGCCTGCTTTCCGCTGTATTCCTGCTTCCGGCCTTTGGCTGGCTTGTTTTCGTGTCGGTCGTGTGTGGCGCGGCGGCTGCGGAGTGGGGCGGAATCGTCGGTTTTTCGGTTGTCCGTCGCCGTGTTTATGCGCTGTTGCTTGGATTCATCTGCCTGGCTGGTGGATTGGTTGCAGGTTTGAACCGCGAAGAAACCGTGGCTCCGTTCAGCCTGGTTCCAGTTTATGCAGTCAGTGCATTGTTCTGGATACTCTGCGCTCCGTTCTGGTTGCGGGCTCGCTGGGCCTTGTCTGGCAGCGGAGCGTCGGCCATCGTCGGTGTCGTCCTGTTGCTGCCTCCCAGCCTGGCAATGGCTCACCTGCGACTGCTCAGCCCGTGGCTCTTGCTTGGCGTTATGGCGGCAGTGTGGGTCGCCGATATTGCTGCCTACTTCACCGGTCGTGCTTTCGGGAGGCGCAAGCTTGCTCCTTCGATCAGTCCTGGCAAAAGTTGGGAAGGTGCTTACGGTGCGGTGGTTGGCGTGGTGATTTATGGCCTCCTGTGTCTTTCATTCACAGGTCACGGCACGACCGATGCCGGCACGATTGCTGTCATTGTTGGCGCCTTGGTTGCGTTCACAGCGATCAGTATCATGGGTGACCTGTTTGAATCGATGCTCAAGCGTCAGGCCGGAGTCAAGGACAGCGGAACCCTTCTTCCAGGCCACGGTGGAATTCTCGACCGAATAGACAGCCTGACGTCGACCTTGCCTTTTGCCGGTCTGCTGGTGCTCTGGTTCGCACGATAAGTCATGGCTCACGACAAAAAATTCATCACTGTTCTTGGCGCGACAGGCTCCATTGGCGTCAGCACCCTTGACGTAGCGTCACGTCACCCTGAGCGCTACGGGGTTTTTGCCTTGACGGCTCACCGTCAGGTGGACAAGCTTTTCGAGCAGTGCATGACCCATCGTCCCGCCTATGCGGTGCTGGATCGCAGCGAAGACGCGCAGCGCCTGCAGTCGCGCCTCGATAGTGCCGGATGTTGCACCGAAGTGCTTGCCGGAGCCGGTTCGCTTGCTGCGGTGGCGTCTGCGCCTGAGGTGGATATAGTGATGGCGGCGATCGTGGGTGCCGCCGGTCTCGTGCCGACGCTCGCCGCTGCGCGTAGCGGAAAGCGCATCCTGCTGGCCAACAAGGAGGCGCTTGTGATGTCGGGAGCGCTGTTCATGCAGGAGGTTGAATCCAATGGTGCAATCCTGCTGCCCATCGACAGCGAACATAACGCGATATTTCAGGCCCTGCCGGCTGGCTTCCGGCAGAAGGTCGACGGAACCGAAGTCACCCGTATCCTGCTCACCGCTTCAGGCGGGCCGTTCCGTTGCAAGCCTGTTGAAGAGCTCGCTGCCGTGACGCCGGAAATGGCCTGTGCTCATCCGAACTGGGTCATGGGGCGAAAGATCTCTGTCGATTCGGCGACGATGATGAACAAGGGGCTGGAGGTTATCGAGGCGCACTGGTTGTTCAGTGCGCCTGCCGAACGGATCGAGGTCGTCATCCATCCCGAGAGCGTGATCCACTCGATGGTGGCTTACGTGGATGGCTCCGTTATCGCGCAGCTCGGTAACCCGGACATGCGCACGCCGATTGCACATGCCATGGCCTATCCGGAGCGTGTGGACGCTGGAGTTCGGCCGTTGGACCTCTTTGCGGTAGGGCAGCTCAACTTCGAGCGCCCCGACCTGGAGCGTTTTCCTTGTCTTGCGCTCGCCTATCGAGCGCTCAAGGTGGGCGCCACGGCACCGGCTGTGCTCAACGCAGCCAATGAGGTGGCGGTAGGGAGTTTCCTCGAGGGGGGGCTGGGTTTCGACCGGATCTCGGACGTTATCGCTGCAACTCTCGACGCTGTGGAAATGCAGCCGGCCGACTCGCTGGATAGCGTGCTGGAGGCTGATCGGCGCGCCCGCCTGGTGGCGGCGAATTTCGTTCGCCAGTTCTGTCAGTGACGGGTATGCGTCCGGCGTTTCCGAAGGGCGCGCGTCGCCTGTGGCGTGAGGTCTCCCGATGAGTCTGCTGGATTACGTCCTGCCCTTCCTGCTGGCGCTCGGCATTCTGATCGTCGTGCATGAGTTTGGTCACTATCTGGTGGCCCGCTTGTGTGGTGTCCGCGTGCTGCGTTTTTCCCTGGGTTTCGGAAAACCCCTTTTGGTGTGGCGTGCCGGCGCCGACAAGACGGAATGGGTGTTGGCGATGTTCCCGCTGGGGGGCTACGTAAAAATGCTCGATGAGCGCGAGGCGCCCGTGCATTCCGATGAGCTGCATCGGGCATTCAACAGGCAGAGTGTGTGGCGCAGAATTGCCATCGTGGCCGCGGGGCCAGTTGCCAACCTCTTGCTGGCCATCGCGCTTTACTGGGGCCTGTACGTAAGTGGAGTCGAGGAGTTGCGGCCGCGCCTCGGTGCGCCCGTGGCGGGGAGCCAGGCGGAGCGGGTTGGTTTCCGGGATGGTGAGCTGATTCGTTCAGTGAATGGACGGGCGGTTGAAACGTGGCAAGAGTTTCGCTGGCGCCTGCTCGACGATGCGCTTGAGCGCCGCGGAGCGCGCATAGAGACGATCAACGATGCCCGGGAAATCGTGATTCGAGATCTGGACCTGATGGCCGTCGACGTGGATCAGAGCCAGACTGATGTTGCCAGCCAGCTGGGCCTGCAGCTTTACCGCCCCAATCTGCCGGCGGTGCTCGGCAAACTGACTCCGGACGGCCCCGCTCAGGCAGCCGGCATGCGATCGGGCGACCGCGTGTTGCGTATCGGCGAAAAGCAGATCAACGCCTGGGGAGAACTGGTGGCCACCGTGCGTGATGCGCCGGGACAGTCGCTCGAGGTGGAGGTCGAGCGCGACGGTCAGTCGGCGGTCTTTCGCCTGGAGCCCAGGGGTGTCGAAGAGAACGGTCGCACGATCGGCCGTATCGGTGTTTCGATGGCCAATGCCGAAGCACAGCGCGAGTTGCTCTTCGTGACCGTGCGCTACGGTGCTGTCGATGCGCTGATGAAGGGTTTCGACCAGACGTGGGATACTGCAGCCATGAGCCTGAGGGTGATGGGGCGCATGATAACGGGTGACGTTTCCGTAAAGAATCTCAGTGGCCCCGTGACGATCGCCGATTTTGCAGGACAGTCGGCGCGTATGGGTTTGTCCCAATACATCAAGTTTCTCGCGCTCATCAGCATCAGCCTGGGGGTTCTCAATCTGCTGCCGGTGCCTGTGCTGGATGGTGGGCACTTGCTGTATTATGTGATCGAGATCATCAAGGGCGGCCCGGTTTCCGAGCGGATTATGGAGATCGGTCAGCAGATTGGAATGGCTCTGCTGGCGGCGCTAATGGCTTTTGCCTTCTACAACGACATCAACCGCCTTGTTGCTAGCTGAAATCGGATGAAATCCAAGCTCCTCTCCGGGGCGATCGCTGCGCTTTTCGCTGCGTCGCCCGTCTTGGCCTTCGAGCCATTCGTCGTCAAAGATATTCGTGTTGAAGGAATCCAGCGGACCGAAGCCGGGACGGTGTTCAGCTATCTTCCTGTCAAGGTGGGCGAACGCTTCTCCGAGGACAAGGCGTCCCAGGCGATCAAATCCCTGTTTGCGACCGGCTTCTTCAAGGATGTGCGAATCGAAGTCGAAAGTGACGTGATCATCGTGCTGGTTGACGAGCGACCCGCCATTTCCCAGGTTGATTTCGTTGGCATCAAGGAATTCGACAAGGACGCCTTGAAAAAGGGTCTCAAGGAAGTGGGTCTGGCGGAGTCCCGCATCTTCGACAGAGCCGTACTCGAGCGCGCCGAGCAGGAGTTGAAACGCCAGTATCTCTCCAAGGGCTTGTACGGCGTCCAGATCACCACCACCGTCACGCCGCTCGAGCGAAACCGGGTTGGTGTGAACTTCAATGTGGTCGAAGGTGATGCGGCGAAGATCCGGCAGATCAATATTCTCGGGAACAAGGTCTTCAAGGAAAAGGAACTCATCGAGCTGTTTTCCTTGACGACGCCGGGCTTCATGACCTGGTATTCGAAGTCCGATCAGTATTCGAAGCAAAAGCTTTCGGCTGACATCGAGGCGCTTCGCTCCTTTTACCTGAACCGCGGCTATCTGGATTTCAGCATCGACTCGACCCAGGTGTCGATCACGCCGGACAAGAAGGACATCTACATCACCCTCAGCATCACAGAGGGCGAAAAATACACTGTTTCCGACGTGAAGCTGGCGGGCAACATGGTTCTGCCCGAGGCTGAGTTGCAGAAGCTCGTCAAGCTCAAGGCGGGCGAAACCTTTGTTCGTGACGATGTGACCGCGACGACCAAGGCGATCAGCGACCGGCTTGGCAACGAGGGCTACGCTTTTGCAAACGTCAATGCGGCACCCGAAGTGGACAAGATCAAGCGTGAAGTGGCTTTCACCTTTTTCGTCGATCCGGGTCGTCGCGTGTACGTGCGCAAGATCAGCTTTGCAGGCAATGCCCGTACCCGCGACGAAGTGCTGCGTCGCGAGATTCGCCAAATGGAAGGTGCCTGGTACGACGGAGCAGCCATTAACCGATCCAAGGTGCGCCTCGACCGCCTCGGCTATTTTGAGGACGTGGCTATCGAGACGCCCGCAGTCGCTGGCGTTAGCGACCAGGTCGATGCCAATTTCACGGTCAAGGAGCGCGCGACGGGTAACCTGATGCTTGGCGCGGGTTTCTCCAGTGCGGAAAAGGTCATCCTGTCGGCCTCGATTGCCCAGCAGAACCTGTTTGGTACCGGCAATGCAATGACCCTGCAGATGAACACCGGCAGGATCAACCGGACAATCGCTCTGTCCTTCACCAATCCTTACTGGTCGATCGACGGCGTCAGCATGGGCTGGGATATCTATCAGCGGAACGTTGATCCGACTTCCCTGTCCGTGGCCACCTACAAGTCGTCGTCAATTGGTGCCGGGGTGCGGTTCGGTTATCCGATTGCCGAGGATGACCGGATCAACTTCGGTCTGTCGGTCGATCAGACCACGATCAAGGTCTACGATACGAGCCCGGCGCCGTATATCAGTTTTGTGAATACTTTTGGCGATACCGCCCGGAGCCTTGTGGCAACCGCAGGTTGGGGTCGGGACCGGCGCGACAGTTTTCTGTACCCGACGTCCGGCGTCTATCAGCGCGCCTCTGTCGAGGTGGCTACGCCGGTGCTCGACATGCGCTATGCGCGCGCCAGCTACCAGCATCAGCACTGGTTCCCGTTTGGTGGCGGCCATGCGTTGATGCTGAACGGAGATGTCGGCTACGCGCACGGCTATGACGGCAAGGAGCTGCCGTTCTACAAGAATTTCTATGCAGGTGGTATCGGCTCCGTGCGTGGCTACCAGCAAAGCACGCTGGGTCCGCGCTACACGGATAGCTCTGGTTACGTCCGCTCCCTGGGGGGTAACCGTCGTGCTATTGCCAACGCGGAATACTATTTCCCGATGCCGGGGGGCGGCAAGGACAAGTCGATGCGGCTGTCCTTGTTCGCCGATACGGGCTACGTGTGGGCGGCGGACGACAAGGTTCGTGCCTCGGATTTGCGTTACAGTGCGGGGTTGGCGTTCAGCTGGAGCTCTCCGGTTGGTCCGCTCAAGTTCAGTCTTGGGCATGCGCTCAAGAAGGAAGAGGGCGACAGGACGCAAAAATTCCAGTTCCAGTTGGGTACGGTTTTCTGATTGCTGCCGTATTGCATGAAGATGGAGGTTTCAATGAAGGGTATCGGTTTATCTGCGCTGGCAGCAGTCATGCTTGCCGCGTTTGCTCAGACGGCAGTTGCCGAGGTCAAGGTCGGCTTTGTCAATTCCGATCGGGTCATGAAGGAAGCACCGCCGGCAAAGAAGGCCCAGCAGAAGCTCGAGAAGGAATTCGAGAAGCGTGATCAGGAGCTTCAGCGTCTGGCCAAGCAGCTACAGGGCATGCAGGAAGCGCTCGAGAAAAACGGCATGACCATGGCCGAGGGTGATCGCCGGAACAAGGAGCGCGAGTTCAATGAACTGAACCGGGATTTCCAGCGCAAGCAGCGGGAGTTTCGCGAAGATCTGAACCAGCGCCGCAACGAGGAACTTGCGGGTGTACTCGAGCGTGCCAACAAGACGATCAAGCAGATCGCCGAGGCCGAAAAGTACGACATCATTTTCCAGGAAGCTGTTTATGCCAGCCCGCGCATTGATATCACCGACAAAGTGATCAAGGCGCTGATTGAAGCCAAGTAAGCGTTCGCTCCGATGGAATTTTCCCTTGGCGAACTGGTGTCCCGGCTGGGTGGAGATCTAGTAGGGGATCCGTCTTTACGCGTACGGCAGATTGCAACGCTGGAGAAGGCGGGGGAGGGCGACCTGGCTTTTCTCGCCAATCCCAAGTATCGCTCTGCACTTGAGTCGAGCCAGGCTTCTGCATTCATCCTTTCGCCAAAGTCTGCCGCGTTGACTGATCAGCCGAGGATCCTGACGCCTGATCCTTACCTGTACTTCGCACGCGCGGCTCAGTTGTTCAACCCTCCGAAGCGTCCGGTGCCTGGGATTCATCCGTCTGCGGTTGTGGCTTCAAGCCTCCCCGCATCGGTGTCGGTGGGGCCGAATGCCGTGATCGGCGAAGGCTGTGTGATTGCCGAAAACTGCGTGATCGGCCCGGGTTGCGTTCTCGGCGACGGAGTCGGGCTCGGTGCCGATTCGTTACTGCATGCGGGGGTCCGGATTTACGCCGACTGTGTCGTTGGTGCCCGCGCGATCATTCATTCGGGTGCCGTAATCGGCTCCGACGGTTTTGGTTTCGCCCGCGACCCGGACAAGCGCTGGGTCAAGATTCCGCAGATCGGGCGTGTCGTGATCGGCGATGACGTGGAGATCGGTGCCAACACGACCATTGATCGCGGCGCCCTCGACGACACCGTGATTGGCAACGGGGTCAAGCTGGACAACCTGATTCAGGTTGCCCACAACGTGCACATCGGCGACGACTCCATCATGGCAGGCCATTCGGGCATTGCCGGCAGCACTCACGTCGGCAAGCGCCTGATGATGGGCGGGCAGTCGGGAATTGCAGGGCACCTGTCTGTGGCTGACGATGTGGTTGTGTCGGCGGCTACCGTGATCACCAAGTCGATTGACAAGGCTGGCGTCTATACGGCGATGTTGCCGCAGATGCCCCATGCTGACTGGATCAGGAATTTTGCTCATCTGCGTCGCCTCGATGCGATGGCGGACCGGGTGCGCGAGCTTGAGAAACAACTCGCGGCCAAGGAATCATGAGGACAAAGGAATCATGAGCATCATTGATATCAACGAAATCAAGAAGTACATCCCGCATCGCTACCCGTTCCTGCTGGTGGATCGCATCATCGAGCTGGAAGTGGGCAAGCGTGTGGTCGGTCTCAAGAATGTGACGGTCAACGAGCCTTTCTTCCCCGGTCATTTTCCGCACAGCCCGGTGATGCCCGGCGTGCTGATCATCGAGGCGCTCGCCCAGGCGGCTGCTGTGCTGGCGTTCAAGACCGAAGGCACGGTGCCCGACGAAAATTCGATGGTGTATTTTGCCTCCGTGGACAATGTCCGTTTCAAGCGGCCCGTGGTGCCGGGTGATCAGTTGATCCTCGAGGCCGAGATCGTGCGCACAATCCGCAATATCTGGAAGTTCAAGGCGGTTGCCCGTGTAGAAGGCGAAGTGGCGACCGAAGCTGAATTCATGTGTGCGATCAAGCGATGACCATTCACCCGACTGCCATTGTTCATCCGGGCGCGCGCCTTGCTGAAGGCGTGCAGGTCGGGCCGTATTCGGTTATCGGCGAGCACGTGGAAATCGCTGAAGGGACGACGATCGGGCCGCATGTCGTTGTCGAGGGCCATACCCGAATCGGCAGCAATAACCGGATTTTCCAGTTCTGCTCGATCGGCTCCGAGCCGCAGGACAAGAAATACGCTGGCGAGCCGACACGGCTCGAGATCGGCAACGGCAATACGATTCGCGAGTTCTGCAGCTTCAGCACCGGCACCGCGCAGGATGGTGGCCTGACCCGCGTCGGTAACGACAACTGGATCATGGCCTATGTGCATGTGGCCCATGACTGCATGGTCGGCAGCAACACCATCTTTGCCAACAACGCGACCCTGGCTGGCCACGTGAGCGTGGGCGACTGGGCAATTCTCGGCGGCTTTACCGGCGTGCATCAGTTCGTGCGGGTCGGTGCGCACAGCTTTTGCGGTGTCGGCACCGTGCTGCTGCAGGATTTGCCGCCGTTCGTGACGGTGTCCGGTAATCCGGCTTCGCCCCACGGGATCAACAGCGAAGGTCTCAAGCGGCGGGGATTCAGCAGTGCCGGGATCATGGCCATCAAGCGAGCCTATAAAATCCTGTACCGCAGCGGCCTGACCCTCGACGAGGCGCGGCGGCAGATTGCCGAGACGGTCGCCGAGGCGCCGGAGTTGCAGCAGTTTTCAGACTTCATCGCCGAATCCGGGCGTGGCATCGTTCGTTAATCCATGGCTTTGCGCATCGCCATGGTGGCGGGCGAGGCGTCCAGCGACCTCCTCGCCAGTCACCTGATCCGGGCGCTCAAGCGCCATTTGCCGGATGCGGTGTTTTTCGGTATCGGCGGGCCCAAGATGCAGGCGGAAGGCTTCGAGGCCTGGTGGCCTGCAGAGAAGCTTTCGGTTCACGGCTATGTGGATGCCCTCAAGAATTACCGGGAGCTGTCGGGCATCCGCCGCGATCTGCGTGACCGGCTGATTGCCGATCCGCCGGCCGCCTTCATCGGCGTGGATGCTCCCGACTTCAGTTTGTGGCTCGAAAAGCGCCTGAAGGACAAGGGCATTCCGGCAATCCACTTCGTCAGTCCGTCGATCTGGGCCTGGCGCAAGGGCCGGCTGAAGGGTATCGCCCGTTCGGTCAGCCACATGTTGTGCCTGTTTCCCTTCGAGCCTGAGCTCTACAAGACAGCCGGCGTGCCGGTGACCTATGTCGGGCATCCGCTGGCCGACGTCTTTCCGCTGGAGCCGGATCGGGCCGGAACCCGCGAATTGCTGCAGATTCCTGCAGGTGGACCGGTGTTTGCCTTCCTGCCGGGCAGCCGTCAGTCCGAGGTGCGCAATCTTGCCGACACTTACATCGCGACTGCAGCCATTCTTCACGAGCGCCATCCGAAGGCCCGTTTCCTCGTACCGCTGGCGACGCGTGAAACGCGGCTGCTTTTCGAGGACGCGCTGCGTCGTCATGCCAATCTCGATTTGCCGATCCGCATCCTGTTTGGTCACGCCGTCGAGGCAATGATCGCCGCCGACGTGGTGTTGGTGGCGAGCGGTACGGCCAGCCTGGAAGCGGCGCTTCTCAAGCGCCCGATGGTCATCACCTACAAGATCGGCAAGTGGTCGTTCAAGCTGATGCGCCGCATGGCCTACCTGCCGTGGGTGGGGCTTCCCAATGTGCTGGCGGGGCGTGAAGTGGTGCCGGAGATCCTGCAGGACGCAGCCACGCCCCAGACTTTGGCTGAAGCGCTGGATGGCTGGCTGGCCGATCCCGAGCGCAGCGCCGAGGTCGTCCGGATATTCACCGACATGCATCTGCTATTGCGCCAGAACACCGCCGACAAGGCCGCCGCTGCGATCCTTCCGTATCTGCGGGAGAGTCGGCGCTGATGGAAAAACTGTGTGGTGTCGACGAGGCGGGTCGAGGGCCCCTCTGCGGGCCGGTGGTCGCGGCGGCGGTGATCCTCGATCCCGCACGCCCGATTGTGGGACTTGCCGATTCCAAGAAGCTGAGCGAGAAGCGTCGCGAAAAGCTGGCCATCGAGATTCGCGAAAAAGCCCTGGCCTGGTGCATCGCCGAGGCCAGCGTCGAGGAGATCGACCGACTCAATATTCTTCATGCAACGATGCTCGCGATGCAGCGCGCAGTGGCCGGGCTGGCGCTGGTGCCTGACCGGGTACGGGTGGATGGCAACCGCTGCCCGCGGCTCGAGGTGCCCTGCGAAGCGGTGGTGAAGGGTGATTCCCTCGTTGCAGAAATCTCGGCAGCGTCCATTCTGGCCAAGACGGCGCGGGATGCGCAGTTGCTCGAACTGGACAAGCTTTATCCCCAGTATGGTCTCGCCGGCCACAAGGGCTACCCGACGGCGGCCCATCTGGCTGCGCTGCGGGCCCACGGGGCCTGCGACATCTATCGCAAGAGTTTTGGCCCGGTGCGGGACGTGATCGCCAATCCGCCGCTGTGGACCGACGAGGACTGAACGTGAAATTCCATCATGTGTTGTTGTTCGTACATCTGGCTGGCGTGATCGTGTGGGTCGGCGGCATGAGTTTTGCCCATTTCTGCCTTCGTCCGGCGGCGCTCGCCCTGCCGCCTGCCCAGCGTCTCGTCCTGTGGAGCGGGGTGTTCAGGCGATTCTTTCCGCTGGTCTGGCTGGCAATTGGTGCGATTGTGCTGTCCGGTTTCGCGATGCTGATCGAAGTCGGCATGGCTCGCGCGCCGCTGGCGTGGCATGCAATGGCCGGAACCGGGCTGCTCATGACCGCGGTTTTTGCGAGCATCTGGTTTGGTCCCTGGCGCGCTTTGCAGCGCGCGGTGGCCGCCGAGAGCTGGGCGCAGGGTGCCCAGGCCCTCAACCAGATCCGCCAGCGAGTGATGTTCAATCTTGTTCTCGGCGCATTGACCGTGTTGCTGGCAACCCTCGGCCTGGCCTTCTGAGTCGTGAAGCCGATCAGCTCACGCGACAACGCCACGGTCAAGCACCTGCACGCCCTCGCCACCTCGGCGCGGGAGCGGCGCGGGAGCGGTGAAACCCTGATCGATGGAGCCCATCTGCTTGGCGTCGCGCTGGAGCGGGGTGTTCAGCCGAAGATGGTGGTGGTGAGCGAGAGCGGTCGTGGGCAGGCGGAGATTGCCGCGCTGCTCGAGGCTTGCTCCGCTTTCAACTGCATCGAGTTGCCGGATCGCCTGTTTGCGCACGTGAGTCCGGTGGATGCGCCGAGCGGCGTGCTGGCGGTCATCACGATTCCGCCGCCCGCGCCGGAGCTTTCAGTGACCGGCAGCTGCGTCGTGCTGGATGGCGTACAAGACCCCGGCAACCTGGGTAGCATCCTGCGCACCGCTGCGGCGGTCGGCGTGGCTGACGTGCTGCTTGCGCCCGGCTGTGCCCAGGCCTGGTCGCCGCGGGTGTTGCGGGCGGCGATGGGTGCGCACTTCGGCTTGCGCATCTTTGAGAACGTCAACGCCCAGGCGGTGCTGGCCGGTTTTTCAGGAGCGATTCTGGCGGCCGATCTGCAGGATTCGGTCGAGCTTTACGAGCTGGATTTGCGTGGCCCGGTGGCCTGGCTGTTTGGCTCGGAAGGCCAGGGACTTTCTTCGGCCATGGTGGCGCTGGCCACACAGCGGGTGCTGATCCCCATGCCGGGCGGCATGGAATCGCTCAATGTGGGCGTGGCGGCTGGCGTGTGTCTTTTTGAGCAGCTGCGCCAGCAGCGTGGGTTGGCTCAGCAATGAGGTTTTTTTGGGGGCTTGCGATTCGACTGCGTTTGATGAATACTATAGGTATCATTTAATTTAATTACCCTATAAGTAATATTTAAAACAGTCGCCCACCAAAGGAGAGCAGCAATGCCGAGCTACGTTCTGTTGAACAAGTTGAGCCCCACTGGTTTTGAAACACTGCATAAGAACCCCGATCGTCTCGATGTGGTTCAGGCCGAGATCGAAAAAATGGGTTGTAAGGTCATCGCCCAGTACGCCTTGCTCGGCGAGTATGACTTTCTGACAATCATCGAGGCGCCGGACAACGAGACGGTTGCCCACATGTCGGTTGACCTGAGTTCCCGTGGCACGTCCACTCGAGTGACCATTCCGGCGATTCCTGTGGATGTCTTCAAGGCCACGCTCAAGGGGCCGGTCCATTTGGCCAAGTAGGTAGCAGATAGTCGCAAGTTTCTTGATTCTTGAAGGCGCCGCGAGGCGCCTTTTTCACGACGTACGTGCGGGCTGGACTGGAAATTTCAGAGAGTGGGCGACCGCGGCGGCGTCGCCGCCTGGCTGGAAGGGCACGACGCCAAGCAGCGGTGCTGACAGGCGTCGCGTGAGGGCTTCCAGGTTCTGGTCGAAGCGCAGCATGGCCGGATCGATCTGGTTGGCGACCCAGCCCGCCAGGCCAAGGCCGCGGGCTGCAATGGCCTCGGCGGTAAGCAGCGCATGGTTGATGCAGCCGAGGCGCATGCCCACCACCAGGATCACCGGCAGGCCCAGGTCGCGGGCCAGGTCGGCGGTGTCGTAGTCCTCGCCCAGCGGCACGCGGAATCCGCCCACGCCTTCCACCAGCACCACATCGGCCTGCTTCTTCAGCGCCGCAAAAGCCTCTCGAATCTTGCCGGGCTCAATCACCACGCCATCTTCGGCTGCGGCAATGTGCGGCGCGATGGGGCTGGCGAGGCAGATCGGGTTGAGCAGCGCGAGGCCGGGGTCGAAGCTGCCGGCTGCGCGCAGGCGGGCGGCGTCTTCGTTGATGAATTCACCCTTCACCATTTCGGCACCGGCCGCGACCGGCTTCATGCCAAGGGCCGAGAGCCCCTTTGCGCGCACGGCGTGGAGGAGGGCGCAGGTGACGAAGGTCTTGCCGATCTCGGTATCGGTACCGGTGATGAAGAAGGCGGTCATTTCGAATTCCGATTCAGATTTTTTCGGCAATGAGCCAGAAGGTGTCGTAGGAGGCCGGGAGCCCGTTGGGGTCGCGGTAGGCCTCGTAGGCGGCGACGAGGCGGAGCCAGGCGGATTTGCCGAGGGGGGCCCGATGCGCTGCGCCGGTTTGGTGGGCGCCGAGGGTCTTGATGTCGGAGAGCAGGTTGCGCAGGTCGGGCGCCCAGGCGTGGAGGGTGCGACGTTCGCTATTCAACACGCGAAGGCCGGCGGATTCGGCGGCCTTGATAATGGCTTCGGGGGGCTGAAAGCTCAGCACGTGTTCGTTGTTGTCCACGTGCAGGAAGGCTTCGCGCAGCTCGCCGAGGGTGCCGGGGCCGAGGGTGGCGAGCCATAGCTGGCCGCCGGGACGCAGGCTGCGCGCGAGTTCCGGCAGGGCTCGCTGCGGGTTGCACCACTGCAGCGCGTAGCTGGACCACAGGGCGTCGAGGCTGGCACCGGCGATCGGCAGGTGTTCAAGGTCGGCGCACAGGGGGCGGGCGAGGCCCGGTGCGTGCTGGCGGAGCATGGCCGGGGCGAAGTCGAGGGCGAGAAGATCGGCGGCCGGGAAGCTGCGCTTGAGGCCGGCGAGCGCGTAGCCGGTGCCGCAGCCAGCGTCCAGAATGCGGTCGGGCGAAAAATCCTGAGATGAAACGAGGGCGAGCAGGTGATCGCAGGCGGTGCGCTGCACCGAGGCGACGGCATCGTAATGACCGGCGGCCTTGTCGAAGGCGGCCCGGACGGCGCGCTTCGGGGCGGGCGTTTGAGTCACCGGAAAACCTCGTGAGCGAAGCTTTCGATGAGCGTGGCGCATTCGGTCGGGCGGGAGACGAAAGGCGCGTGACCGGTGTGTTCGAGCACCGACATGCGGCCGAGCGGTAGCGTATCGGCCAGCCATTCGGCGGCCGCGACGGGCATCAGTTTGTCTTCGCTGCCATGCAGCAGGCGCACGGGCTGGGTGATGCTGCGGGCGAGTGCGCGCTGGTCGGTTTCGGCGAGCAGACGCAGACCGGTGGCGAGCGCCGGCAGATGGGTGGTGTCGGCGGGGGTGAGGGCCTCGCCCAGTTTTGCGGCGACATTCTTGCGGGCGGCGTCACCGAGGCTTTGGAGTGCGACGAAGCGGCGCTGGGTGGCGGCCGGATCGAGTTCGAAATGGCTCCGGAATTCTTCGAGCGTGGCTTGTGGCAGCGCGGCAGGCCAGTTGTCGGCCTGTACGAAGCGGGGGCTGGCGGCGATCAGCACGAGGCGGGCGATTTTTTTTGGGGCGTGCACGGCGAGGTGCATGGCGAGCTGGGCGCCGAGGGACCAGCCGACGAGCATGCTGTCATCCGGAATGTGCTTGAGCAGGGCTTCGGCCCAGCTCTCCAGCGTGTCGCCGGCGGGGGCGGCATTGCCGTGGCCGGGAAGATCGGGGGCGAGGACCGTGAGTTGCGGGTCGAGCTGTGCTTGCAGCGGCGCCCACACGGCGGACGACAGGCCCCAGCCGTGAAGGAGAACGATGGGCCGGGTCATGGGTGCTGCGCCTCCAGCCGCTTGAGGGCTTCGACGAGGCGGTCGACCTGCGCAAAGCTGTGCGCCGCCGACAGGGTGATGCGCAGCCGTGCCGCGCCCCTGGGCACCGTGGGCGGGCGAATGGCCGGCACCCACAGGCCTTCGGCTTCGAGGGCGCGGGAGACGGCCAGGGTTTCGTGGTTGTCGCCGATGACGACCGGCTGGATCGGGGTGTCGGAGGGCAGCAGTTGCCAGCGCTCGAGGCGCAGGCTGCTTTTGAGGCGCCCGATGAGGGCCGCGAGATGGGTGCGGCGGGCGTCGCCGTGTTCGATCAAGTCCAGCGCGGTGAGCAGGGTGTCGGCCAGCAGTGGCGGGGCGCCGGTGGTGAAAATGTAGCTGCGGCTCTTGTTGACCAGCCATTCGATGAGGCTGCGCTCACCGGCGACGAAAGCGCCGGAAACGCCGGCGGCCTTGCCGAGGGTGCCCATGTAGATCAGGCGCTTCGAGTGCAGCGCGAAATGTGCGAGGCAGCCGCGCCCCTGCGGTCCGAGCACGCCGAAGCCGTGGGCGTCGTCCACCAGCAACCAGGCCTTGTGGGCCTCGGCGAGGGCGAGGAGCTCGGGCAGCGGGGCGAGGTCGCCGTCCATGCTGAACACGCTGTCGGTGACGATCAGCTTGCGCGGTGCGCTGGATGCAGCCAGGCGGGCGGCGAGGGCGTTGAGGTCGCAGTGCGGATAGCGGATGAAATCGGCGCGGGAGAGCAGCGCACCGTCGACCAGCGAGGCGTGGTTCACCTTGTCGGCGAAGATGGCGTCGCCGCGCCCGACCAGCGCCGGCATCACGCCGATGTTGGCCATGTAGCCGGTGGAAAAGTACAGCGCGTCGTCCATGCCGGTGAAGGCGGCGAGGCGGGTTTCGAGGGCCTGGTGGCTGGCGTAGTGGCCGCTGACGAGGTGCGAGGCGCCGGATCCGACGCCCCAGTGGCGGGCGCCCTGGGCAAGGGTGTCGATCAGCGCCGGTTCGGCGGCAAGGCCGAGGTAGTCGTTGGAGCAGAAGGCGAGGACGGGATCGGGACGATCGGCCACATGTACATCGGGTGCGCAGGGCGTGGTGACGATGCGACGGCGGCGACGCAGACCGGCTGCGTCGAGATCGGCAAGGCTTGCCTGGATTTCGTCCAGCGGGTCTGCGCTTTCAAATGGCGTGGGCTCAGCCAAGGCTGGCCTCCAGGGCGGCAGCCGTCTGGCCGGCGAGGTGGGCGATCTCGTCGTCGGAGACGATGTAGGGCGGCATGGTGTAGACGGTGTTGCCGATGGG
>Ga0209277_10000149_pt1 | contig 36936 bp, 32 predicted proteins | sample JI81AbrownDNA_FD_187503 | JGI IMG/M metagenome (GOLD analysis project Ga0209277, IMG submission 187503) | Wastewater effluent complex algal communities from Wisconsin, to seasonally profile nutrient transformation and Carbon sequestration -... | ecosystem: Engineered > WWTP > Effluent > Algae... | reverse complement strand
GCTTTGCAGATTCGCTTCTTCCGAGTATACTTGGCGCATTCTTAAAAAAAAATTCAAGAGGGTGAAATGAGAATATTTCGCGCTGCCACGTTGTTGGTGTTTGCTGTTTCTTTAGGTCTTTCCGCTGAATCGAAGGCTCCACTTGGAGAATCCGAATTCCAGGGAGTCAAACGAATTGAGTTTATCAACAAGTCTTACAAAAAGGCTTCTTCCGATATCGTTCAAGAAAATCAAGAATTGGGTAAAAAATTAGCCCAAGGAATCCAGAAAAGTGATTCCAGTGTGACGGGTGGTGTTTCGATCCAAAGAATTCAACCTGGTAAAGATGGAAAGTTAGGTGCAGATATTCTTACGATCAGTGAATCGCAATCTTTTGATCATGTAAACTCCATTGTACGGATTGTGGCTTCCTATGTAGAAACATCTTTTCAATACAAAGCAGGCGGTGCTGATACGCTTGGTCAATATTTAGTATATTATAATGCTGCCCATAGAAAAGACTTAAAATATTTTACTTCAAAATATTCAGAGGAAGTGATAAAAACCTTAACAGCCGATAAAGTGGGACTAGACACAAACTATAAAAATTGGTCTGGCAAAACACAGCTTCTGATACCGATTGAAAAAAATATTTTAAAAGACAGTGGGAAGGATGTAACCACTGACGAGCTAGAAAAAGAAGTAAATAAAATCGTTAAAGATAAAGAAAAAGATCCTGTCACGAAACAAAAAATGCAGGAAGAAGCAAAAAAAATGGACAATCTTCAAACTGAAAAGTTAAAAGAAGAAAAGAAAATTGTCCAAGATAAAAAGGAAGAGGTAGCGAAAGAGCAAAAAGCTGTAGAGCAGAAAAAAGAAGAGCTAAAGAAAAAAGAAGCTACCGAAGTTGCCAAGTTAAATGAACTTAAAAAAGATCCTGTCAAAAACAAAGTTGAAATTGAAAAGAAGACAGAAGAAGTAAAAGCCATCCAACAAGAAACGGCCAAAACGGAAACCCAAGCAGCCGTTGTGGAAGCAAAAAAGGATGAGTTAGACAAAAAAGAAGAACAAATTGCGGCTAAAGAAGAAGCAAGAAAAGAGGGGACGACGACTGCGACTACTGAAAGTGCGAAAACAGAAGAAGCTGTGAAAGTAGCAGAACAAAAAGTAGAAGAGTTAAAAACTGAACTCAAAGATGCCAAAGAAGAACTAAAGAAAAAAGAAGAACAAAGTGACAATGTCATAAACAATAAAATTCTATTTATGAAGTTCATCAAATATGATGCCGATGGTCACTATTCCAACGAACTTTGGGCAATCGACACAACCAAAGATGACGCACTTTTTAAAAGCCCTTACAATAACATTTGTTCCAAGGATTTTAAAGAAATTGCCAACCAAGGTGTCCTCGTTCTAGGTTACGATGGCGAAAAAATTGAAACGAGAAAACATAAATTGGTGTTACTCGATCCAGACAAACTTGCGGTCAAAAAAACAAGCGACACCGCGGATGTTTTCTGGAGAACTCCAATGATCAATCGGGAAGACAAAATCTACGTAGTGGAAAAGTTCCAAGACAAATACCATGTAGCCAGATTTAAAAATGACCTGACATTTGAGGCTCGTTCCGCAGAAGCAATTGAAGAAAACTCAGAAATCACATTCTTTGGTGACAAAATTTATGTTACGGGGAAAGCCAAAGAAGGCGACAAAACAACGATCAAAGTATTTAAAAAAGAGGATCTGACTCTGCTTAAAACAATCGCTCCGTAAGTTTGTCGTTTTTGAATGTTAAAAAATCCGGTGGGTAAAAGCATCGGATTTTTTTTGTACGGCTGGGAGGTGAGTAGCTTGCTGTCGGGAGGATTTAGACCACCTAATCTTTCAAATACTCAATTCGTTCTCGGATCGCTTCGTTCGATGGGATTTTTTTCGACAGATCTTCTAACATCTTAATGGCTTTTACTTTTTTGCCCATCACATCCCAAAGGTCTGAAAGTTCGAGCGCTGGTCTCGGGTCATTCGGTGATTTGGAGAGAAGGGTGACGTATATTTCTTCCGCTTTTTCTAGATCGCCAATCAAACGAAGTGCTGCTGCTTTTCCAAGAAGTGCAAAATAATCATCTCCCGTTGCGAGAATTTTATTGAAACATTCTAGGGCTTTGTCATATTTTCCGAGGCCCCTAAGAGAGTCCGCATAACGGTTGATTATCAGTTTGTTTTCCGGATCAAATTCCAGAATTTTTTCCCAATATGTGATTGCGGTTTCAAAATCTTTTTTACCGCGAAAAGATTCTGCCAATCCATAAAGTGCAAAAAAATTACGAGAATCGAGATCTTTTGCCCTCTCATAATAGATAACAGCTTTGTCAAAATCTTTAATCTTCCGGTAGCTGTTGCCGATTTCTGTTAGTATTTTAATATTGTTAGGTTGGCTGGATAAAAGTTTTTCCCACCAGTGAATGGCTTCTGCATACCGTTGGCACGCAAAAAACAAATGACCAAGTCCGACAATCACATATTGATCGTTAGGATTGATCTGTAATGCTTCCATATAATAAACTTCAGATTCTTTGAAATTTTTTAACTTTCTATGTGCATCTGCTACTCGAGAGAGGATGCTGGCATCTGTGATTGTTATGTGATGGAACTCTTCGGCAACTTCTATGATTTTTTTAAGACTACTTAAGTCTCTGTAACAATTCATAACTCCCATGAGAGAAAATTTATTGGTAGAATCACCTGCTAAACATTTACGATAGTATTTGATTGCCTCTTCTGGTTGTTTCGTTTTAGCATAATATTCGCCGAGACCGACAAGGCCGTAAGTATTTGTCGGGTCTTCCTCTAATAGAATTTCCAATCTTTCTTTCGCTTCCTTAAATCTGCCTTGGTCTAGGAAACGATAAGCTTCTTTCGCGAGGGCTTTGATTTTTGTGAACTTTTCATCTTCGGGCGGCTTTTCTAAATCAGTATTTTCCATTTGGGTTCGGCTTAAGAAACACCTTGAAAATTTAAGGAGCAAAAATCGACTCAAAAACGAGAGAACATTGACGAAACGCCCTTTTTTGAGGGAATGGCAGTGGGGGAACGCATATGTCAACAGTAACTGAAGCTATCACTGGAGCCAGGTTAATGGTAGAACTTTTGGAAGAAGCAGGCGTGGAAATCGTCTTCGGATATCCAGGCGGAGCGATCCTTCCTTTTTATGATGAGCTCTACCATAGCACGAAAATTAAGCACATTCTCGTAAGACATGAGCAAGGTGCCATTCATATGGCAGAGGGATATGCTCGTTCCACAGGCAAATTGGGTGTTTGCATTGCTACTTCGGGTCCCGGAGCAACCAATCTCATCACTGGCCTTACAGATGCTAAACTAGACTCCATCCCGATACTCGCGATTACTGGCCAAGTTGCCACATCCGATATCGGTACTGATGCGTTCCAAGAAGCAGATATCTTTGGAATTACCATCCCCATCACTAAATACAATGCATTGATTAAAAATGCAGATGATCTTTCCCGTCATTTCGAAGAGGCGATGAAGATTGCGATGGGTGGTCGCCCAGGCCCTGTGTTACTTGACTTCCCTAAAGATGTCCAGACCCAAAAAACAACTGTTCGCAAAGCGACATCTCTTAAAATCGCAAAACACCATTACGAAAGGCAAACGGTAAAAGGCGATCCACAAGAATTTGCAGAAGCCTTAAACAATGCCAAAAGACCTCTTTTGTATGTAGGTGGAGGCGCGATTAACTCTTTTGCTTCAGCAGAAATTCGTGCACTTGCCGAAAAAGCAAATGCACCGGTTACGACTACACTTATGGGTTTGGGCGCTTTTCCGGGCACCCACCCACTCAGCGTTGGTATGCTTGGCATGCATGGGACAGCTTATGCGAATAAGGCGGTTCTCGAATGTGATTATATACTTAACTTAGGTGCTCGTTTTGATGACCGGGTGGCGCGCAAACATGACTTCGCACCAGATGCTATTCGGGCACACATCGACATTGATGCGTCAGAATTTAACAAACGTGTGAATGTCAGTTATATCCTCAATGGCGATTTGAAAGATGCAGTTCGCGAAATTTTACCATTTATAAAAACCACAGATCGAAGTGGGTGGATCCAAAGAATCAATGACCTGAAAAAAAATCATCCTCTCGACTTTGATAGCACCAAAGAGGAGATCAAACCGCAAGACTTTATGAAACGTGTGTATGATCGTACGAAAGGGAAAGCAGTCGTTTCTACAGATGTTGGTCAACATCAGATGTGGGCGGCACAATACTTCCTATTTGATGAACCGAATACTTGGTTAACTTCTGGTGGACTCGGTACGATGGGTTACGGACTTCCGGCAGCCATTGGTGCCAAATTTGGGAATCCAGATAAAACTGTGATTTGTGTCACAGGAGACGGAAGTTTTCAGATGTGTATTCAGGAACTTGCGACGATCGCACAATCAAAATTAGGCGTTAAAATTTTACTTTTTAATAATAATTTTCTCGGTATGGTTCGTCAATGGCAGGAATTATTTTATGAGAATCGGTTTAGCGAATCTCAGTGGACTTACAATCCGAATTTTGTTAAACTCGCGGAGTCTTATGATATACCAGCGATGAAGGTATCTAAAAAAGATGAGATTGACAAGGGAATTGATTTCTTTTTGAAAGATGACGGAGCCGCTCTTCTGGAGGTGATGATTCCTGCTGAAGAAAAAGTATTCCCGATGATTCCAGCCGGAAAATCGCAAAAAGATTTAATCGAGTTTAAGGATTTGGCTAAGTTAAAAAAATGAAACATACTCTCAGCATTCTTGTAAACAACCATCCGGGCGTCATGAGCCATGTCTCCGGACTTTTCACTCGACGTGGATATAACATTGATTCCATTGCGGTGGGTGTGACAGACGATTTAGAAGTCTCTTCTATGACCATTGTACTCAATGGAGATGAGACGATCGTTGGTCAGGTAAAGAATCAACTGCTAAAATTGCCGGATGTTTTGAAAGTGCAAGACATGGCTTATGCAAGTTCTGTCCAAAGAGAACTTGTCCTGATCTCCATAAAGATCAGCGAAGTGAACCGATCCGAGGCTTTGAACGTATGCAATGGATTCGGAGCGAACATTTTAGAAATGACAGAAGACTCTCTATTGCTCGAGTTTTCTGGAAACACAAGACAGGTTGGAAATATGATCTCGCTTATGAAACACTTTGGTATCCGAGAAATCTCAAGAACTGGCCAAATTGCCATTGCCTATCGGAACCAAGAATCAGGCTAAAAATCTGATCCTTTTCTAAAAAGTTCGTACTTGACCTAATTTTATTTGATACCATACCTTTCTTTTGGAAGACTTCCACCAAGGAAAAGTTATGCTTCAAAAGTTACATTCCGTCATGATACCGATTGTTTTCTGCTTCATTAGCGTTTGCAATGATTCTAATCTTCTTGCGCAGGAGAAGGTAACCTACGAAAAAAATCCGAATCGCACGGCACTGGCAAAATTTACTTTTCCATCCACTGCACCACTCGTTTGGGAAGATTATGTAAAACTGAATGATCCAAAAATCGAAAACTTACGCTTAAAATTTCCGAGCGGTATGGCTGCGCCTTATTTTGGTCCAGATGGGGGACAGGTATATCTATGGAAAACCGGTTTGTACCAATGGAAAAGGACAGATGGTTCGATCTTTCAAGAATGGGAAAATGGGAATTGGCAATATCAAATTCCGGGGCTTTTGACCATTGATGTTTACAGAGCTACCTGCAATGGATGTGAACCGCAAGTAAGGTATTTATGGCAGGACGGAAGTGAGATCAATAAAATTTGGGTCCCACACAGAAATGAATACGCAGTCTCCTACCAAAATGAAAAGCGAATCCCTGCACTCAATTGGCTTTTACCGAACCCAGAAAAATTTGCAAAAAATCGTGTGTTGATTGGTCCGTATGATTTTTATTATTCGGACAATTGGAATTTTTACCTTCATGGACTTAGAGAATCATTTAATGCAAAAGCATTTTTGTCGGAGGTCGAACGTGAATATGGCCTTGTCAATCAAGGTAAGATCCCTGTTTTACTTTTTGATAAAAGTAATGAATTTGTCGCATATAACGGTCGTAATTTGCCTGGAGTATCTTCGGAAGGCGGATTTGGAGGACAAGATTCGATTTTATTGTGCTGTGGTAGCACGCTGAAACAATCCTCCGGAAATGCTGTAGTCGATCTCGACATACAAATCCGAACTTATTTCGGAACGTTTTATCACGAAGCGACACATAACTTGCATCAGATTGCATGTCTGACAAAAAGATCAGGCCAAACGAATCTGCCAGTACAAAATCAAAATGATCCATGGTTTGTGGAAGGATTTGCCAATCATGTAGCTTCGACTTTTTATCCTCAAAAACGAGCAGAGATTTACGATCAACTTGCGAAAAAAATCAAAGAAAATAAAATTCCGAAAGATTTTGAGGAGATGATTCAGGCGGGTTATCATGATTTACTGCCTTATTCCTTAGGTGCCTATCTCGTAGAATACATGCACAAAGAATATGGAAAGGAAGCGGTAAAAAAATATCTCCATCTAAGTTGTTTAGGTGAATCTACAAAAATCGCATTAAAAGAGGCAATTGGAAAGGATGCTTCCATTTTTTACAATGGGGCCATTAAGGACTTTAAAGAAGTATATCCTAAGTCTGGAAAACAAATCAAACTTTGGAAGTACGGACATTTAACAAAAATCAATCCACTTCATATCAGTGAATTTGAACAATTTCAGAACAAAAGAATCAAACTTCCGAGAAGTGTGATAGAGATTAAAGAAATTGGCGACATTCCTGATTTAAATGCAATCTTTGAAGCAGATGTTTCTAGTTATGCGGGGGAGGTGGAGGGCGACTTTTACGGATACAATGGGGAACGTTTTTATCTGTGGAAACAAGGGAATTACAAGTGGTACGATGACGATTATGAACTTTATTTTAATCCTGAAAACTCTATCATACTAAAATACAAAGGATGGGAAATAATCAATTGGCCAAGTGGTCAAAAGAAGATGATCGCACCTGACGGATCAAGTGCGGTTTTTTGGAATTCAGCTCAAAAGGCATATTATAATAAAGATGGTAGTCCTCTTTGAAACGAGTAACTTTTCCTATTGTTTAATGTCCTTCTAACCAGCGTTCTGCCTCTAGAGCAGCCATACATCCGCTACCTGCAGCCGTGATTGCTTGTCTGTACACTCTGTCTTGGACATCTCCAGCGGCAAAAACACCATCTATGTTTGTTTTTGTTGTTCCTGGAGTTGTAATGATGTAGCCTGTCTCATCCAAGTTCAATTGCGCTTTAAATATTTCTGTATTCGGAATATGTCCAATAGCATAAAATAATCCGCCTACATTCAAATCTGAAATCGATTTGTCCACGGTATCCTGTAAGCTAATCGTCGATAGTCCACCTGCGCCACCCTTCGCTTCGATCACAGTTTTATTCCAAAGGATTTCGATTTTTGGATGATTCAATGCTCTTTTTTGCATGATTTGGGAAGCGCGAAGGGAGTCACGTCTATGAATCAAATACACTTTCGACGCAAATTTTGTGAGATGATTTGCTTCTTCGATGGCAGAATCTCCTCCTCCGATCACGGCTAAATCTTTGTTTCGGTAAATTGGGAGAGCCCCATCACAAACCGCGCAAGCAGAAATGCCTCTTTGCCAAAACACATCCTCACCTGTTATGTGCATTCGTTTCGCTGTCGCTCCAGTCGCTATGATGACCGCGTCTGCTTCCAATCGCTCGTCATCTGCCCAAAGTAGAAACGGTCGTTTTGTGAAATCCACTTTCGTTATTGTTTGTGTGTGAATCGTAGTTCCGTATTTCGCAGATTGTTCTCGAAAAAGTTGGGTGAGTTTTGTTCCGTCAATGCCTTCCGGAAAACCAGGAAAGTTTTCCACTTCTGTGGTTGTCGTTAATTGCCCACCAGCCGCAACACCCCCTGCCATAAAACCTTCATACATCACTGGACTCAAATTCGCCCTCGCCGCGTAGATGGCCGCCGTATGACCCGCAGGTCCTGATCCGATGATTACGAGTTTATGTGTCATTTGCTTCTCCATTAGAATGATTCTAAAATTAGACTGAATACAAGCAGGAAACCGTCAACAATTCAAATTTTTGTTTCGCAAGAACGAATCCAGGGTGCATAATAAGGATCTGCAGCGAGTGGACTTGTTTCTAAGGTTTTCAGATAATCTTTTTGTTTGTTCGTCCTTGTCAAACATAGGTAGGTCGACTCAAAAAAATCAAGTGCTTCCTTGGGACCTTGGAACCTAATTTCTTCCAAAATCTGTAATGCCTCTTTTTCATAGCCTGTCGTAAGGTAAAGCCGAAAGAGTTCCCGCTTCACTTCCAGGTCCTCTTTGTGCGCAAGATAGTATTTTTCCAAGTAAAACAGGGAAGTCGCCTGAGACTGGCGTGATTCAGCAAGAAGTAGTCCCATTCTCTTGAGAACGGGCTCATAGTTCGGGTTTTCACGAAGAGAAAGTTCGTAAAAATAGAGTGCTTTCGTTTTTTCGCCTTTTTCTTCCCATGATTTTCCCTCGTGGAAGAGTTTGATCTCTTGGCCACCGCAGCCGGCAACTAACATCAGGCTAAACGCTAAAAAAAAATATCTCATTGTAAATCGGCTCTCTGTCCTTTTTTATCCAAGTAAGGCATGGTGGCAAAAAAAATAATAAGTCTCTTTAGACTTTTTGTCCGACTCTTTTAGTAACATAAGAGAGTCACCATGGGTTCCAAATTGCCAAGTTCTCAAAATCAACTACTTCAAACCTTCCAAGAATACCTTTCTGTAGAGAAAGGTCTAAGCGATAATTCCATCTACTCCTATGGTTATGATCTCAATAAATTTGCGATCTTCCTTGAGAAAGAACATATTAACTTTTTAGAAGTTAAGACCAATGATATCATGCGTTTTTTAGAGGGCGAAAGGGAAAGAAAAATTTCTGCAAAGACTCTCGCTCGAGAAGTTGTCGCCATCAGACAATTTTATAAATTCTTAAGAGATGAAAAACGACTGGATTCAAATCCTACAGAAAAGATTGAAACTCCCGAAGTAGCAAGGACCATTCCAGATTATTTGACTCAAGCTGAAATCGAAGAGCTTTTTCAAAATATAAAGGATGATAATCTTTATGAACTTCGAGATAAATGTATTTTTGAATTACTTTATTCCTCAGGATTAAGGATTTCGGAAGCGTGTAACCTTAAGATCGGTGATGTTGATATGGAAAATATGACGATCACTGTGGAAGGTAAAGGTGGACGTCAAAGACTGGTTCCTTTCGGCGAAAAGTCATTAGACATATTAAAAAAATATATGTTAGAAAGCCGCACTGAAATTTTGAAAAAAAGAGCCTGTGAATTTGTATTTGTTTCTAAAAAAGGGTCGTATATCAATCGTAAGTCGGTTTGGAGACTTTTAAATCATTATATTAAAAGAACCAAAATTAAGAAAAAAGTAACTCCTCATACACTTAGACACTCCTTTGCTACTCATCTCTTAGAAAACCACGCAGATCTAAAATCGGTTCAAGAGTTACTTGGTCATATTGATATTTCAACAACTCAGATTTATACACATATGGCCAATAAAACATTGAAAGAAGTTCATAAGAAATTTCATCCGAGAGGATAATGTCGTCGGGCAAACCTAAAAAAACGGACTATGCCAAAATAGTCCGCTTGCAGATTCCATCCCACCCTCGTTATATTTCCATCACTCGTAACTATTTTTTTAACCTAGCCTTGGAAAATGGATTCACCCTTTTTGATGCGGTAGATTTAAAAATGATCCTTGGGGAAGCGATCACCAATGTAATTAAACATGCATACAATGGCCAAAATGATAAACCAATATTTTTGGATTTCTATTTTGAGAAGGATCGTGTCGAAATAAAGGTGAGGGATTATGGAATCAAAACGGAACCAAAAGATCTAAAAAGTTTTGATCTGAGTGACTATCGAGAGAATGGTATTGGTATATTTATGATCAAACAATTAACCGACTATTATTTTTTAGACCAATCCTTTGAAATCGGAAATCAGATGGTGATGATTAAGAGGAAATAACCAATCAAGGACCGTCAGCGATTTACGAAATTTTGAATTTCTTGAAAAAGTTGCGATTTACCAGGCTCTTCATAAGGGACATGTCCTGCACCTTCAAGTAACAAAAATCTTTTTTCAGTTTTTAACTTCTTAAAAAAAATCTCACTTAGGCTTACGGGTGTCCAAGGATCTAAACTCGGATGTAACAATAATACAGGACATATCTGAAAGCTTTCCGGCTCAATTTTGGGCTGATAATACATATACGAACTTAGAAATCCTAAGCTGACCACTGAACCACCTGCATACGGATCATTTTCAAAAACTTGGGAAAAGGCAGGATCATTGGTAATCAATTCCATATTCGTAAACCACTTGATCGGAAATGTAAACTTTGATGTGATGAAAGTGAGGGAATGATTGATGGGTATTCCTACTCGACTCAAAAATAAATTTCTAGAAATTGAATCTCTTACATCCCGCTCTCTCGGATCAAGCAAAGTGGTCGCAATGAGACCATTCACATTTCCATTATATGCTGCACTGTGATAAGCAAGCATACCACCCACACTTAGTCCGAATAAGATGATTCTTTTGTTTTCCTTTCTTTCAAGATTGATTAGCTTGCTAATCGAAATCACCCAATCTTCATAAAATGTTTGTTTGTTTGGGTTGGGAACTGTATGTCCATAACCCGGTAAGTCGGGTGCTATGATTTCACAATTTAGATCTCTCAGGCCAATGGCCAAATTTCCGAGAACTCTGCCATTGCCTCCCGCGCCATGAATTAAAATAATTTTACAATCAGAATATTGGTTTTGTGCTAGGTAGCGATCAATATGAATTCGATGTCCATTGATTTCTAAAAATTCTTCTTTGGGGAAATTATTTTTTTGAAAGCGGATATCTTCAGGATAGAAATGCTGATACCGATACCAATAATTGTTCTCTTTGTAACTCACGCCTCGAATTACCGCAGAAGAAAAGCATTGTAAAGAGAACAAAGAGAATACGATTAGTTCGAAAGCAAATGTAGTATTGATTTTTTTCATAAACGTTTTTTATGTTTGCTGGCTTCATTGTCAAAAAAAAGAGCAAGTGCCTCCATCGAGAAATTTTACAGGTGTAAAAGAATATGAGTAAAAAATTAGAAAAAAATTATGAATCCTTGATTCAGAATTTCTTGAATCTGTTAGAGTCAGCTCCTTACGAGAAGATTTCCGTGGAACAGGTTGCCTCAACTTCTCAAATGACTCGTGTAAACTTTTACCATTATTTTACTGATAAGGAAGATTTGCTCTGGAAATCCTTTCAATATGTATATTTGGAGGGGCAGAAGAAGGTTACGTCTTTGGATCCTGTGACTCTTTTATCAGATGGAAAACCGCTCACTTTCTATGCGTTTGAAAATATTAAAGAGAACGTTCATTTTTATAAACGCTTGTTTGTTGATGGGATGCCCTATCATTTTTTAGTAAAGGTGATTGATTATATTACTTCCGAATCATTTCGAACTCATCAAGTGATTCGCGAACAGTACAACGATCCAAAAATTCCCTATCAAGTTGTGAATCAATTCCTAAGCGGTGCTTTTATCAATGTAGTAAGAAATTTACTCCTGAGTGAGAAAGATTGGGATCCCCTAGAATATTCAGAATTTTTTCGTAAGCTTGCCATAAGCGGACTTCAGGGAAGTCTAGCCACTTAATGGGAATCTTCCACTTTTTTTGAAAAAAGATACAAAGATTTTCTGTGAGCATGGTAAGCTCTCATAAAAGAATATCTTTATGATCTTAATGATTCAAGCCAAACCAAACTCAAAAAAGCCCGGAATAGAAAAAATTTCTGAAACGGAATGGATCGTTCGTTTAAAATCTCCACCTATTGACGGCAAGGCGAACATAGAACTGGTAGAACGTATTTCTGGCGAGTTAAAGATTTCAAAATCGAAAATTGAAATATTAAAAGGAGAAACTGGGAAAAGAAAGAAAATACAGATCCATTTCTAACGACAATTCTGTTTTCATTTTCCTCGACATTCCTTCCCTCTTTGTAATTTTATCCTTATGGAAGCAATTCACGCAACGACGATCCTCTGTGTCAGAAAAGATGGTAAAACCGCAATCGGCGGCGACGGGCAAGTGTCTATGGGTCAGACAGTCATGAAACATACCGCCAGGAAGGTGCGTAGACTTTATGGTGGTAAGGTGATTGCTGGATTTGCAGGATCAGCGGCAGATGCCTTTACACTCTTTGAATTGTTTGAAAAGAAATTGAATGAACACAGTGGCTCCGTCTCTCGAGCCGCCGTTGAACTCGCCAGGGAGTGGCGCATGGACCGCATGTTACGAAGATTAGAAGCTTTACTGATCGTCTGCGATGTAACGGATTGCTTTTTAATATCTGGTACTGGCGATGTAATTTCGCCAGATGATGGAGTTCTCGCCATAGGTTCAGGTGGCAATTATGCTCTCAGTGCCGCTCGTGCTCTCGTAGAAAACACAAGTATGACTCCCGTTGAAATCGTAACAAAGGCAATGAAAATCACTGCTGATATTTGTATTTATACAAATCACAACTTGGTGATTGAGGAATTATAATCAAATGGAAATCAAAGAAATTTTAGCAGAAGTCGCATCCGAGTCATCCAATCATCAAATTGAGGAACTTACCCCGCGAGAAATTGTGAGTCGACTTGATGAATATATCGTCGGACAACAAAATGCGAAAAAAGCCGTTGCTGTGGCACTTCGGAATCGAATGAGAAGGCGAAAACTTCCAGAGGAAATCAGGGAAGAAGTCTATCCTAAAAATATTATTATGATCGGACCGACCGGAGTAGGCAAAACAGAAATTGCGAGACGATTGTCTAAGTTATGTGGTGCCCCATTTTTAAAAGTAGAAGCAACGAAATATACCGAAGTTGGTTATGTCGGTAGGGATGTAGAATCAATGATTCGAGATCTTGCTACCATTTCCTTAAACCTTGTTAAAAACGAATACAGAGAGAATGTAAAAGGAACTGCAAGTTTTAAGGCAGAAGAATCAATTTTGGATTTGATATTGCCTCCAATATTTACAAAAAAAGAAGAGGAGTTAAATCAAGAGGAAAAAGAACGGAACACAAGTTATAAACAATCTCGAGAAAGATTTCGAGAGATGCTTCGTGAAGGGAAATTAGATGACCAAGAAATTGAAATTGATCTTCCTAAACCCGCTGCTCCGACGGGAATGCCCATGTTACAAGTATTTGGTGCTGGAAATATGGAGGATATGGACAACCAACTACAAAATTTACTTGGCGATATCATGCCGAAAAAACAAGGGAAACGAAAAGTAAAAGTAAGTGAAGCAAAAAAGATCGTCGTAGAAGTAGAAGCCGAAAAACTAATTGATAACGATAAAATTCAATCTGAGGCAGTTCGACGGGCAGAAAACATGGGTATTATTTTTCTGGATGAAATCGATAAGATTGCGGGGAAAGAAAGTCGTCAAGGAGCAGATGTTTCCAGAGAAGGTGTCCAAAGAGATTTGCTTCCGATCGTAGAAGGTTCAACGGTATCTACGAAAATCGGCCCACTAAAGACGGATCATATATTATTTATTGCGGCAGGCGCGTTCCACATGTCAAAACCTTCGGATTTGATACCAGAATTGCAAGGAAGGTTCCCCATTCGAGTGGAACTAGAAACTCTCTCGAGAGAAGATTTTGTCAAGATATTGTCTACTCCAAGATCTTCGCTCACCAAACAATATGAAGCACTACTTGGAACGGAGGGAGTAGAATTAAACTTTCTTTCGGATGGAATTGATGAAATTGCCAATATGGCATTTGAGATGAATGAAAAAAATGAGAATATCGGGGCAAGACGACTCAATACCATTATGGAAAAGTTATTGGAAGAAACAAGCTTCAATGCGCCTGATTTGAAGCCAGAAGAGAGGAGTATCACGATAGATAGAAACTTTGTCCAAGGTAGATTAAAAGGAATCATTGAAGACAAAGATTTAAGTAGATTTATATTATAATTCGTGAATATTGACTCGTTCCAGTCCTCGTAAAGAGTTTCCTACGAGGACTTGGTCTACTTTAGATAGTTCTGTTGGATTGATATCTTGAATTTTAATCCACTTTTTATCTAATAATTTTTGTCGAAGAGTTCCAGCCAAGCCGCCTTTATTTAAAGAAGGTGTAAACCACTGTCCATCTTGTTTAAAAAAAAGATTCCTTAAGCAAGTTTCGCTGATATTTCCATTTTCATCTAGTAAAATCACATCTTCGCTTCCTTCTTTTGAGCCAAGTTCGAGTTCTTTTATATAAAAATGTCTTATGGTCGTTTTGTGATAAAGAAATTTTTCTTCTGAATCTAAAGTAGACTTCGAATAACTAAGATTAATTTTTCTTTTCTTGTTTGTTCTTATAAAGTCGAATGATTCTGCTCGAAAGTCTCCCTTTTTATTCACTAAAAGTCTGATTCTAAGAAGTCCTGAAGCGACATGAGAGATTGCGTCTAGCGTTTCCATCGCTTTAGATTCATTGAAAGGAAATCCGAGTCTTTCGCAGGATCTTTTCATTCTTTCCAAATGGTATGAGAGCAATCTAAATCTGCCTGAGAAAAATCGAATGGTCTCAAGGATTTCAAAATCAGGGATGTCAGTGGATGTTAAGAAAGTTAATTTCGATAAACACTCTTCATATTCACTTTCAGGATTCGCAAGGACGGTGATCCCACTGCCTACAGCATATGTACCAAATAGACGCTTGTCTTTTTTATTCAGTTGGAGAGTACGAATTGCGACACTTGCATCCGAGTTCATTTGATCTGCTTCTTTGAATAATGTGAAAATAGATCCTGTATACAAACCTCGATTTCTTTGTTCTAAGTCGGATAGTATCTCCATCGAACGAATCTTTGGTGCTCCGGTGACAGAACCAGACGGGAATAAATTTGTAAGGAGTGAGCGAAAACTCACACCGGGTAAAATAACTCCATCGATCTCGGATGTCATTTGCCAGACGGACTCAAAAGCTTCTGTTTGAAATAATGATTTTACCTTAACGGAACCGATTTGTGAAATTTTTCCTAGGTCATTGCGAAACAGATCGGTGATCATTACGTTTTCTGCCCTTTCCTTTTCTGAAGTTTTTAGTGTAGTAGAGGCGATTTGGTCTTCGAAAAAAGATGGTCTTCTTTTAGAAGTTCCTTTCATTGGAAATGTTCTGATATTCTGGTTTTTGATATTCCAAAAAATCTCTGGTGAAAAAGATAAAGTATACCTATCATTACTATAAAAGTATGTAGAGCAACGAGTTCGCTGTTTGCGTTTCAATTTTTGGTAGAGAAGAAATGGATCTCCATAAGCTTCTACTTCGGCGTCAAAAGTTAAGTTCAATTCATAACTATCTCCCGCGACTAAATGGGATATTGCACAGTTTGCAACCTCACAATATTTTTCGCGTGTAAGATTCGGTTGAACTGAAATTACTTCAGAATCATCCAAATCAGTAAGGTTCGGATTCGTGTAAGTAAGCAATTCTCGAGATTCAAACACAAATACTTCGAGTAATATCGTTCCAGCGGGAATGGGTTGAATTTTATTATCGAAATACGTTTCTAGAAAAAAACCTAATTCGTAATGCGCGCTTAAAAAAAGAAAATGACCCGCATTGTATTCGTTTTCAATGAAGGTAAGGGCAGAATGAATATTATATCTAGTACTTTCTGTATCATCTGAGGCTATAACTTGCTTAAATGCTTTTATGTTAGAAAACCACTGAACATCCGTAAATCCAGGGGAACTGAGAGTGTCTTCGAAAAGAAATCCCCCTAACTGCTGATATTTGGTGAAAAAATCTAACCAGGAACAGACTTTTTTCGTAACTAAAACTCCATTTTTTGTAAAGCTTCTATTGGATAAATTAAATAGACGCTTGTTGTGTGTTTACTCGTCTGTATATCAAAACACTCTAATGGGTCAAGTCCCAAGTTATAAAAACCTTCGTCAATCATGGCAATTCCAAAACCTGCACTTTCTTTTTCGTCTAGGAAGTCTGGTCTAAAAAAATCACCAGATTTTCCGGCGCGTGCCAACTCAGCGTGTCGGGATCGACTCTTTTGAATGCGTGCTAAATCCATTCCCATAATGGGAGAATCATTACGAATCCGAATGTATAATTCTTTTTCTCTGATTTCAATTTTAATCGAAATTTTTAAATTATAGATTTTAGTTTTTTCGCGAACAAGTTCAAGAAAAAACAATTCCTCAGAAGATATATTCACTTTTCGTGATTTCTTTTTGTCCGAAAGAGTAAGAATCTTTTGGACAGTTTTTTTAATTTTATCTGGAACAATGTATCTTTGCATTGCATCTCGAAGAGGCTCGGTTTCTAAAATTGTGTCTAACAATTCTTCGGCTTCTTCCTCTGGAGTTTGGCCTCCAGACCTTAATTTTGTGAGCAACTCATCTTTAAATATCACAAAACGAGTGTTTGCTTTAACTGCATTTAGCAAAGCTTCCATGAGTCCACTAAAGAGATGGAAAGAAGTAAGGGGATTGGCGCCTATTTGGCCAAGAATGCCCTGAACCACCTCATTGATGATATCACGAGTCGACTTTGTAAGACCCTTTAGTTGGAAATGAAAGGACTTTTTTTGAAGGATGGTATCAAGATTTTGTAAGATTTCCTGACCTTTGTATTTGATTTTGTCGTTTCCCATGTGGTGATTCAGAACTTTTATGTATAAAAACTAAGGAAAGATGGTTTTGTAAACCAGTTTTCCTTTTCTCTTTGAGGACATATGAATCAGAAGGAATTTCTACTACAAACTCCTGACTTAGGAGATACAGAAAAAATCGAATTGATCCGATGGAGTTTTTCCTTGGGCGACCAGATTGAAATTGGAGATGAAGTCATCGAGCTTGTAACCGACAAGGCGGCTTTTCCCGTTGAATCTCCTTATAGAGGAAGATTAAAAGAGATCAGAATGCAAGCTGGTTCCATAGTAAAAAAAGGTGATGTTCTCGGGGTTCTTGAAATTTCCGAATGAAGATCATTCATATTTCAGATCTACATTTCCCTACAAATATACCATTTTTGTCCTTACGGGGAAAATCGATTATCGGTTACGCCAATTATTTTTTCCGAAGGAAGAAAAAACACGACCTAACATTGATTCAAAATCTATTAGCGTACATTAAAGACTCTGAATATGATGCACTTGTCATTTCTGGCGACTTGACCAATGTTTCTGTAGAAGGAGAATTTTTAGCAGCAAAAAATTGGTTGGAACCTTTGCTGGATGATAGGCTTTTTTTGATCCCGGGAAATCACGATAGGTATAGAAAAGAATCTCTCCATCCCGAACCCCTATTCGAGAAATATTTTGGCAATTATATCGGTGTTTCAGAATCTGCTGATTTTTACCTTCGAAAAAAAATCATACACGGTATGACATTCATTGGTTGGGATTCCAATCGACCGCTTCCCATTGCGAAAGCGAATGGTTTTGTTGAACCAGAGGTAGCCGAAAAAACAATGGTAATCTGCAAGACGGATTATTTTTTAGTTTGCCATCATCCTATCTGGAATCCGGGATTTTATTTGGAGTCTAATGGACATAAGATGGTAAACCGAAAAGAAATTTCAAAATTGCTTTTAAAAAATCCGCCCAAGATATATTTCCACGGTCATTCTCATTCCAATTGGGTAAAAAAACCTGGAAAATACGCGCCCTATTTTGCAATCAATTCAGCCTCTAGTACCCGGTTTTCTGACTCCCATCATGATTGTGGTTTTCACATTGTGAATCTTGATGAGTCTGGAAATGTGGATATTAAGCGTATGTCTTATCATATTTTATCTGAAACTTTTACAGAAACGACCATTCTTTCTTATGAGGAAGAGATCGGACAAATTTAGTATAAAAAGGAACTCGTATGTCAAACCAGAAACCAGACCTATCTAACATTCAAAGACAGCTCATGCAAGTGAAACACCCTGAGTTAAAGAAAGATATAGTTACTCTCGGAATGGTCTCGAAACTTGAGCCAAACGAGGAAGGCATTGAAATCACGATCAAAACACCAAACAGTGACAGACGATTGCAGATTGGGTTAGAGGCACAGACAAGACAGCTAATCTCGAAAATTGATTCCGTTGGAAAAGTGAAAATCAAGTTTGAAGTCGACCAAAACATGAAAATGGAAGATGGAAATAGAATTCCAGGCGTCAAAAAAGTTGTGGCCATCGGTTCTGGAAAAGGAGGAGTCGGAAAATCTACAGTAACAGCTAACATTGCTGCGACTCTCCATAAAGCTGGGAAAAAAGTTGGTATTCTCGATGCTGATATTTATGGCCCATCACTTGGTAAAATGTTTGGAATCAATGGTCGTGTGGCATTAAAATCGGAAGAAGATAAAATTTATCCTTTAGAAAAACATGGAATTAAATTGATTTCTTTTTCATTTCTCGTGACTGAAGATCAACCTGTTGTTTGGCGTGGTCCCATGTTAGGAAAAGCCATTGAACAGTTTTTATACGATGTGGTATGGGGAGAGTTAGATTTTCTTCTTATAGATCTTCCTCCCGGAACAGGTGATGTGCAGCTTTCTCTTGCTCAGTTAGTCGATCTGGATGGGGCGATAATTGTGACGACTCCTCAAGACGTGGCCGTACTAGATGCAGGGCGCGCGGCTGGTATGTTTAAACAAGTGAAAGTTCCCATTCTCGGAATTGTGGAGAATATGTCCGGTTTTGCCTGTCCTAAGTGTGGCCATGTCACGGATGTTTTTTCCAAAGGAGGAGGGGGGAAGCTCGCTACATCCTTGGGCGTACCTGAGCTTGGTGCAGTTCCATTGACAGAAAATATCATGAAATCTGGAGATTCTGGAAGACCAGCAGTTTTTGATGAAAGCAATGATGCACTTGTCAACGCCTATACGAAGATAATAGGAAACTTAGAAGGCCAATTAGCTCTCTTTGCGGATTAAAAATCACTTGTTTCTTCTTAACGATTCCTTAGTCTAATCATTACATCCATATGAATTTTGAAAGAGGCTCGAAACCAAATCCGACTGGCAATTTAGTTGCCTATTGCCATGTCTTCGGAGAGAATCCGATTGCACCTGGAGGTAAGATCATTGCTTCCAATGTAGTTGTAAGCTTTCTAAAAATTGGTGATAACTTTCCTGTTGTTACTTTTCCACCTGTTGCACTTACATCGAAGGAAGAACTTTTAAAAATTCTTTCTGAGAACATCCATCTGTACGATGTCGTTCAATTGCCAGATTTCCAAATGCCGGACAATAAAGAGCAAGGAAACCAATACATCCAAGAAAGAATGGAACAATTCAATTCCATGGTTATGCGGTATGTAGAATTTTGTAAGGCTAAGGAAAAAAAACAATCTTCTCACAACGTGGAAAAACTGGACGGATTGAACGAACCACTGGAAGCTTTAGCGAATCTATCTTTAGAGTTTCGGAACACGTCGGGAATTGCCAGAGAAGCAACACGTCTAAAAATGGATCGTATCGTAGATTATTTTCAAAGCAATCATCCGCAGCTAGATATTGAAAATTTCAAGAAAGCTCTGGGTTTCCCTGGAAAACTTGGAGATGAGTTAGTAAGTCTCTACATCCAAAAATTTAATGCGATTCAAATTGAAAAATACGAAGATGCCTCCGATTTAAAAAGAAGGATTCTTGCCATTGAGTCTATGTCCCCGCAATCCTAAAGAATCGAATTGACTTCTCCTATTTTTCCGTGATAGGATTGTCCTCACTTCATGTCCCTTTCCTTTCCCGTTTCCATTGAAAAAAATGCCGCCTTATCAAAGCGAATGGCCTCCTTAGAAATTACAGAAGGCCAATTAAAAGAAACCTTTACTCGTTCTTCTGGCAAAGGTGGACAGAACGTCAATAAAGTATCCACAGCCGTTTATATCGTTCATATACCTTCTGGAATTTCTGTTAAATGTTCTATCTACCGAACACAGGGTTTGAATCGTTACAAAGCGAGAGCTTTACTCTGCGATGAGATTGAAGTGTGGAAATCAGGAGCTTCTGGTTCAAAAAAGGACGCTGATCGGTTACGCATCATTAAGAAAAAAAAAGATAAAATTAGAAAGTCGAAAAAGAAAACCCCGACACTTTAAGTAACCTTGGAAGGATGCAATCCATTGAAAGCTAGTAAATTTTGTAAAAGGATGAGAAATTCATCTTTGTTCTCTCTGGTCATTTTATTTCTATTGGGATGCCATAATTCGTTTCTCCCTTTTTCTGCCACGGACTGGAAAAATGGTTGGGAAATGCGTTGGATTCAACAAGAGCAGGCTGAAAATTTTATCCCTGGGAATGAGGAAATTTCTCAGGTTTATTCACCTTATAAAATTCCTTTTTTATCGATGGAATTGAATCAGAATCGATTGATGTTAGTACGCAAAAAAATTGAAGATATCAATTCTTTAGAGAATCCTTCCTTGTACATTCGAGGTAGCGGACAAATTCTTTCTATTTTTATCGAAGATGAAAAAATCGCAGAACAGTTTTCATTGCAAACAACTACCGATGAGCTCGGCGAAAAAGAGCATAAGATCCTATTTAACACTCGATATATACCGATCATTTCTATTCCGAAGTCGATGCAGGGAAAATACATTTATTTCTTATTCAATAATTATAAAAATCTTCCGATTGGATTCACCGAATCTCCGTTACTCTCGAACCAAACGGAAAGTTACAAAGCGCTCGTAAATCGGAATCAAACTTTTGCTGGCCTCGGATTTTTTTTCCTGATACTAGGAATATTCTCAAGTTACTTGTATCTCAGACGTAGAAAAAAAGCAATCATCGCTTTCACCATTTTTTCTGTGTTATCTGGGATACATTTTATGGCTCAGGTAGGTTTTTGGGGATATCTTTGGTATGATTCTTTTGTCTTTAGTTTTTATGTCGTAATCATTACCATGTTTTGTATTCCAATTGCTACTCTATACTTTTTTGACAAAGTATTCGGAGTAGGTCGAAGAAATATCATACGAATGTTATGGCAATTTTATCTTTTATTTTCCTTTGTGATTTTGTGTTTGGCATTTGCTCGCGTCATTACCTTTACTTTTGCATTTGTCACTTTTACCTGGGTTGCGATTCCTGCTTTAATTTTACAGGTTGTGATAGCTTGGACGGAATTCAGTTCAGGAAAACCAAGAGCTTGGTTACTGATCGTAGGATGTTTGTGTTTATTATTTTTTAATCTACATGATGTAATTTCTGCTTTAGGATTTATTAATTCGTATTCTAGAATTTCACCTTGGGGTTTTTTCCTTTTTGTTCTTTCCCTCTCGCTGTATGGAGAAGAAATATTCCGAAATTCAGAGGTAAAATTTGCCGCCCTACAAAAAGAGATTATAACAGCCTCACGCATCCAAAATGCGATATTGCCTCCAAATCCACCCGAGTGGGAAAAACTAAATATTGGTGTTTTTTATCAACCATCGCATGAAGTAGGTGGAGATTTTTACGATTTTCAGGCCCTTGGGGAAAACAAATACGGTATCTTGATCGCTGATGTAGTTGGTCATGGCCTTGGTGCATCGATCATAGCATCGTTGTCTAAATTTTCCTTTTTCCAAAATAATTTACATTGGAGAAATCCGTCTTTTTTACTTTCTGCGATGAACGATGATTTGGTGAAAAGGTCACAAGGCAGATTCACTACTGCTTCCTATTTTTATTTTGATTTTGACAAAATGAAACTTACCGTTTCAAGCGCAGGCCATCCTTCTTTTTTTCACTGGTCCAAACCAGCAAAAAGTGTTTTTGAAATGAAACCGAAAGGCAAACCGATCGGAATTTTAGAAAATCTAAATTTTATGGAAGAAGAGTTTGTATTTGAACACGGTGACCAATTTTTATTGTATACGGATGGATTAACCGAGGAAACAGGGGAAGGCGTTACCGAATTTGGAACTGAGCATGTATTGAGTTTATTTGAATCTCTTGCGGGCACTAAACCTGAACTTGCTATCTCAAAAATCCTCGAGAATTTAAAGGTTAAGGTCGGTTTAAAGGGACTGCCGCATGATGATATCACGATCATCTACCTTGAGGTAACATAAAAAAAGCCCGGGACGAATCCCGAGCTTTTGGATATCATAAGTTGTAATAGTTGTTAGATGGTTCGGTAAACCGAATTACATCATACCACCCATTCCGCCCATACCACCCATTCCTCCCATACCGCCGCCCATTCCGCCACCAGCTTCTTTAGGCTCTGGTTTGTCGGTAATGGTAACTTCAGTCGTGAGTAACATTGCTCCTATGGACGCAGCATTTTGAAGGGCAGATCGAACTACTTTTGCAGGGTCAACCACACCAGCTTTGATTAGGTCTTCCCAAACCATAGTAAGTGCATTGAAACCTTCGTTTCCAGATTTTGCTCTCGCTTGTTCAACGATCACAGATCCTTCAAGACCTGCGTTAGTAGTAATCATTCTGATTGGTTCTTCTAATGCACGTAAGATGATGTTCGCACCTGTTTGTTCATCACCAACAAGTTTCAGTGCTTTCACAGAATCTTGAGCGCGAAGTAGAGTGAGTCCACCACCAGCAACGATTCCTTCTTCCACAGCTGCACGAGTCGCAGATAAAGCATCTTCAACACGAGCTTTTTTCTCTTTCATTTCAACTTCAGTAGCTGCACCAACGTGAATCACTGCAACACCGCCAGCTAGTTTCGCAAGACGCTCTTGGAGTTTTTCTCTGTCGTAATCAGAAGTTGTATCTTCGATTTGTTTTTTGATTTGGTTGACTCGGCCTTGGATGTCTTTAGAAGCGCCAGCGCCTTCGATGATCGTTGTGTTTTCTTTATCTACTACGATCTTTTTTGCACGTCCAAGCATCTTCACGTCAGCGTTCTCAAGTTTCATTCCGAGGTCTTCAGAGATTACTTGTCCGCCAGTAAGAACTGCGATATCTTCGAGCATTGATTTTCTGCGATCACCAAAACCAGGTGCTTTCACAGCAACACACTGAATTGTTTTTCGAAGAGTGTTCACAACGATCGTTGCAAGTGCTTCGCCTTCTACTTCTTCTGCGATGATAACTAATGGTCTTCCTGCCTGAGCGATTTTCTCAAGTACAGGAAGAAGATCTTTCATCGACGCAATTTTTTTGTCATAAATTAAAATGAATGGATCAGAGAAAGTTGCTGTCATCGCCTCTGGATCAGTTACCATATAAGGTGAAATGTATCCACGGTCAAATTGCATACCTTCCACGATATCAAGTGTAGTCTCAATTGATTTTGCTTCATCAACAGTGATCACACCTTCTTTACCTACTTTATCAAAAGCAAGTGCGATGAGGTTACCGATTTCAGAATCATTGTTTGCAGAGATCGTCGCAACGTTTGCGTATTCTGCTTTGCTGTTGATTTTGATTGCTCTTTTTTTGATTTCTTCTACCGCAGCGATGACTGCTTTGTCGATTCCGTGTTTAAGGGCCATTGGGTTTGCACCCGCTGTTACGTTTTTTAAACCTTCGTTTACGATTGCTTGCGCTAAGATCGTTGCAGTAGTTGTTCCATCACCAGCGATGTCGTTAGTTTTTGTAGAAACTTCCTTCACCATCTGGGCGCCCATATTTTCAATAGCGTCTTCTAGATCGATTTCTTTAGCAACTGTTACGCCATCTTTTGTGATTGTTGGTGCACCAAATTTTTTATCGATAACAACATTACGACCTTTTGGTCCAAGTGTAACTTTTACGGCGTTCGCAAGCTTGTTTACGCCAGATAACAATTTTCTACGTGCTGCTTCATCAAATTCTATATTTTTAGCCATAATTGATTTCCTTTCTTAATTATTTAGATACGACAGCAAGAATGTCGCTTTCACGGATAATGAGGTAGTCTTTGCCACCTTGTTTGATTTCTGTTCCGGAATATTTTCCGTAAAGAACGATATCGCCCACTTTTACTTCGAGAGGAACGAGTTTCCCGTCTTCGTATTTTCCTTGTCCAACTGCAGTGACTTTGCCTTCTTGTGGTTTTTCTTTTGCAGTATCTGGTACGATAATGGATCCGATTTTTTCTTCAGCCTCATTTTTAGGCTCAACTACCACTCTATCTCCCAACGGTTTGATCGATGACATAGGTTAGTCTCCTTTGATCTCTTAATTTCTAGTAATATTGGATTAGCACACTTTTTTAGGGAGTGCTAATCTATGATGCCAAGGTAGTGGGGAAGCTCTTTTTTGTCAAGCACTTGTGGTCTGGGAGTGCTAAAATCCAAAGAGACCGGTTTTTTTGCGTCTGGTTTTTCTGGTGGAGGTGACTCCAAGCATTCCAAGTAGTCCTCTCGTGACCTCTTTTGCGACGGTTCGGCCGACTTCTCGTGCCAGAGGATTTTTTGATAGTTTTTCCACGAATCCGGGATCCTCTTTTTGGGCTTTTCGTTTTTCTTGTTTGGAGGACTTACCTTTTTCTTCGATCTCAACTTCCTCCTCTGACTCTGCAATTCCGTCGATTTTTTTCTGGAGCAATTCATATGCGGATTCTCGATCGATTTCCTTTGCATACTTGGCCACAAGTTTAGAATCATTGATGATTTCTTCGATCTCCTCTTTTGTTAAAATATCCATACGGGAACTCGGTGGAACAAGCATAGTGCGAACGAGTGGGGTAGGAACACCCTTTTCGCTCAGGGCAGTGATAAATGCTTCACCTATTCCTAGTTTTGTGATTTCTTCGTCAATGTCATAGAATTCTGTAATGGGATAATTTTCGGAAGCTTGTTTGATGGCTTTTCTATCATTAGCGGTAAAGGCTCTGAGTGCATGTTGGATTTTTAAGCCAAGTTGGGCGAGAACAGAAGCTGGAATGTCTGTAGGGGATTGTGTGCAAAAGAAAATTCCAACACCTTTCGAGCGAATGAGTCGAACCATGGATTCAATCTGGTCAGTTAACGTTTTTGATGCTTCATCAAAAACAAGGTGAGCCTCATCTATAAAGATCACAAGCTTCGGAATTTCAATATCACCTTCTTCAGGGAAATTTCCATAAATTTCGGTGAGAAGTGATAACATAAATGTAGAAAAGAGAAGTGGTTTCGATTGAATATCCGTTAGACGAATGATATTGATTTTACCATATCCATTTTTATCTTTTAATAGTAGGTCCTCGACCTCAAAGGAAGGCTCACCGAAAAAAGTTTCTGCACCTTGACTTTCTAATTCGATGATTTTTCTAATGATCGTGGAGGTGGATGCCGAGGAAATCGCGCCATACTCTTTTTCTATCTCCTCTTTCCCTTCATTTGTGAGATACTGGAGTGCTTTTTTGATATCTTTTAAATCCAGAAGTGGAATGCCTAAGTCGTCACAATATTTAAAGACCAGCGAGATTACGCCTGATTGAGTTTCGTTCAAACCAAGGATTCTAGAAAAAAGCACGGGTCCAAATTCGGAAACAGTTGCTTTGAGTCTTGCTCCCTTATCCGAAGACATACTCAGAAACTCGACGGGAAAACCTTCCGTTTTCCATTCATAAGCTAAATCGGAACTTCTTTTTTGGATGATTTCCTTTTCTTCCCCAGGTTTTGCGATTCCTGAAAGGTCTCCTTTGATATCCATGAGGAGAACGGGAACTCCTGCCCGGGACAAATTTTCAGATAATAGCTGTAATGTTTTTGTTTTTCCTGTCCCCGTGGCACCGGCAATCAGACCATGTCGATTTAGAGTCGCTAGGGGAATTTGAACTTTAGCCTCTTTTTCTACTTTCTCATCCATCATCCCCGCACCTAAAAAGAGAGATTTGCCTTTGGGAGCGTAACCAGAATTGATTTCTTTTAGGAATTCGGACGTTTGTTTTTTTGCCATTTGCTGCTACCTTTTCTTCTGTATTTACCTCTAAATCCTGTCTCATTGGCAAGCAAAGATCAACTTTGATTTTGTAAAATTAAAGATTGCAATCCGTATTTCGTTTTATCAGATGTAATGGCACGAATTTGAATTCGCCAATTTTTTTATGTTAAAACAAATCAAAATTTATATACTGTTAGGCGTAATTTTGTGTAGCGCTAATTATTGTAGAGAATACCCAGAACCAGAGCGCACCGTAAAAATTACGGAAGCGGGAATTCTTGATTTACGTGGACTCGATTACAATCGTCTTCGCCCTTTTTCCTTGTCGGGTCTTTGGGATGCCTTTCCTGGAAAGTTACCTAAAACTGAAGAAGAGTTTTTAGCTTTAGAGAAAGAAACTCCTACTCCTCTGACAATCCCTGGTTATTGGATCAACCAGGGTTTACCTGCTCATGGTTATGTGACGTACCGATTGAAACTTCTCGTTGATAATCCAGGCCAAGTGATGCTTTATTTGAAGGAAGCTTCCTCTGCCTATCGGATTTTTGTCTGGAGTAGTGAGAGGGGCCTCGTGGAACTTGGATCAGGTGGTAAAATTGCGACAACGAAAGAGGGGAGTATTGGATATTATTCTGAGACTGCTCGAGGATTTCGTACCCTAAAAGGATCAATTATTTTTCTTCAAGTCTCAAATTTTTTATATTCGCGAGGAGGTGCTTATTATAGTCCTTTGTTAGGCGGCACGGACTTTATGCTTTTGCACCTAGAGCGAAAAGTTAGAAAAGAGTTTTTCTTTGTTGGCGTTTTTTTTATTTTATTTTTATATCATTTTGTATTGTATTTACATCGTAGAAAGGATCGATTTACTTTTTTTTATTCTTTTATCTGTTTTTCTTGGCTAGTAAGGATTTTACTTTTCGAGCGAGTGACAAGGGATTGGTTTGAACCGAGTGACGCTTTGGAAATGTTACAGATACGTTTTGAGTATCTAGCATTTATTTCTGTGCAGTTTTTTGCTGTCCAGTTTTTCTATTCTTTTTTTACTCCCTACATTGAGAAACGAATTAGAAATATCGTTACGGCTCCCATTTTAGTCTTTTGTGCCGTAACTCTTTTCACACCTTATTCCTTTTATACGAAACTACTGCAAGTGACCCAAGGATATATGGTATTTATTCTGGGTTACTCCTTTTATGTTGTTGTTCGAACTTTACAAGAGAAAGAAAAAAGGTATTCTGGTATCGTATTTTTATTTGGTACCTTGGCGGTACTTTTTACTACAATCTTCGATTCCATTGTTTTTTTGAAGCGATTAGATCTACCTTTTTTGACCGAATTTGGTTTTACCGCATATTCTATCTGTATGGCTGTCGTGATTGCGAATCGTAACTCTTACGCATGGGAAACTGCAGAGTATCTCACGCTTAATTTGCGCAATGAAGTAGAGTGGAAAACAATTGAGCTTCGCCGTGAAAAGGAGCGTGCTGAAAAAGCGAGCGAGCTTAAAGATAAATTTATCTCGATTGTATCTCATGATATTCGATCTCCCTTGTTTGGAATTTCTTCAGTAGTGAATTTACTCACAGAAACACCGCCAAGTATGACACCAGAAAGGGCCAAACAAGTATTAAGTGAAGCATCGAGCGGCCTTAAAAATCTTCTGATGATGGTAGAGGAACTAATCCAATATTCACGTTTCCAAAATGCCACAATTTTTCCCGACTACCAACTATTTGACTTTTATCAGCTCGTAGAAACTGTTAAAGAGAAAGCAAAACCACTTTCAGATGCCAAACAAATACAATTCATTACAGAAATCGATGAATCCTCGGTAGGAATAGGTGATCCACATCTGATTCAGCATTTACTATGGAATTTGATTGCCAATGCGATCAAATTCACTCAGAAGGAGGGACGTGTAACTGTTCAATTGAAGGATATAAATAATCATTGGCGACTCAGTGTTATAGACACTGGGCTTGGTTTTCCTGCTTCCTGGAACAAATCTATTTTTGATGAAGGATATCTTTATTTCAGAAAAGGAACAGAAGATGAAATGGGCGCTGGGATCGGTCTTGCATTTTGTAAAGAAGTTTCGGATAGGCATGGAGGTTTTTTAACTGCAGCTTCCGCTGAAGGTAAAGGAGCGACATTCGAGTTTCATTTACCTAACTACGATAAGGTCGTTCTGATTCTTGATGATAACCCAGGATATAGAAAACAATTAAGGAAAATTCTTAAAGATTTTCCATGCGTGATATGGGAAGAGGAATACCCAGATCATGCCTTAAGTTCGATTACGAAACTCAAACCAGATCTTGTGTTGGTTGATTTTTCAATGCCTGAAAAAGACGGACTGACTTTTCTTCGCGAACTGTATGCGAATCCAGATATGATAGATATCAAATCGATTTTGCTTTCTAGCTCGCAGTCCGACCCGAATACGGGTAAAAAACTGGAGCATGAAGTTTTGGAAGCGGGTGGTGACGGTTTCTTAAGAAAAACCTATCCAGATGAAAGACTAATATCTGAGATCAAAAAACTCTTAGATCTAAATTAACATCTGCTCTTTTGCACGTCCAATGAGTTCCGCTACTGTTTTTGAGTTGAATCGATCCTTTAATCTTCCGACGTGATATTCAACAGTTCGTTTAGAGAGACCTATATCCGTTCCGATTTCTTGGTAGGTTTTACCTTGGCCAAGGAGTGTAAGAATTTGTTTCTCTTTTTTGTTTGCTACTTTTCCGTCTTGGGGTTTACGGCTGAAACTTAACTTTAGATTTTTAGAATATACTGTTTTTCCTGCAGCAATCTCGCTTAGATTTTTTGTTAGGCTGGAAAGGTCATCTGATTTCAGAAGGTAACCATCGACCCCAGCCTCAATCGCAGAATGAACAATCGCTTGTTCATCTAACATGGTCAAGGTGACAACCTTTAATCCAGGATATTCTTTTTTCCAATCCTTAACTAAGTTCAATACATTATCACCCGGGATACGTAAGTCGAGTAACATGAAATCAGGTGTAGTTTCGCTTAAAAGTTGTGCAATTTGATTTGAATGCTCCGCTTCGCCCACAACTTCAAAATCACTAGATGAATTTACTACGTGCTTTACCCCAACTCGGGTTACAGCATGGTCTTCTACTAGGATAACTTTCTTCTTTTGGTCCATTCCCATTTCCTTTTCCATTCACGGAGGCATTTTTTATCCAATGGATCATAAATTTACAGAATTTCATAGAACTTCTACGCTTTCTCTGTAAGATTTTTTAGGATCATTCCTCAGTAAAAATTGTATTTATTCTGTTTTGACGGAAATAATGTGAAAAGTACTAACAGAATTCATTTTTTTAAATGGGGATAGGGACAGGGGGAGATGGTTTTTCTCTTGCCAAATGGAGAAAAAATCACACTTTCATACGGAAATCTAGGAGTTTTGATGAATCCCAAAGTTGAGAGCCTGAAAAAAATCTATCTCTTTCATACCTTAAACCAGGACGAAATGCTGCACATTGCTGAAAAAATACATGATGTGCACCTGCCGCCAAGGAACGTTCTCTACGATATTGGGGAAGAGGCTCAATCGATGTATATTGTGAAATACGGAACCCTGCAAATCTCAACCGCCACGAGCCATGGGGATGACGTGAATTTGGTTTCGCTTTCGGCAGGGGATCATTTTGGAGAATTGCCATTTTTCGATGCGGAAAAGCGTTCTGCGAAAGTGGAGGCTCTAGAGAATACAGAGCTTTATGAGCTGAGATACCATGACTTACAAGAAATGTTCAATCACAATCGCGAAATGGAAACTAAATTTTATAAAGAAGTTACGCATTATTATATCAAAAGATTGCGCAAACTAACGAACGATTTGACTTATGCAAGAGAGCTTCGACGCAGATTTGCGTGAGCGATTTTGTCCAAAAAGAGAGACTTTGTAGCAATTCAGTTATTTTTTCTTCCTGTTTGATGAAAAAACCTTTTCCATTCCCTTGATTCTTTCTATTACAGCTAAGGAATGGATGTAGGTTACCGATAATCTTTGTAGGCAGGGAGAAGGAATGCATGGTGGACCCCGAAATCCTAACCGAGAAGATCGTGACTCAGAATAAGACCTTCTTGGTGGATTTAAAGAAAAACCAGGCTGGCTTTTATTTGAAAGTATCGGAATGGTCGAATAGCAAAAAGTCTTCGATTTTTCTACCTGCTGAAGGTATCGATCGAATGATCGAAATCTTGTATAAATTCAAAAGCCAAATATCCGATAATGATATTACCAAAGACCCGGTTTAGGAGCCTTTTAGGAGTGAGTTTCATGGGGAAAATAGGAATGACCAAGCTGATGTTAGCCCTGTTCCTTTCAATAGGAATGTTGTATGCGCAGGCGGAACCTGGCGGACAACAAGCGGCAGCTAATGACGAGGATAGCCCTCTAAGAAAAATCATTTTAGATGATTTTGAAGAATCAGAGGATTGGAGAGTAAAATCAACAACTCCTCTCGGCGAAACGAAAACGCTTAAGCTCGTTCAACGCGGGCTTATGAAAGATGTTTTTGATGAAAAAACGGTGCCAGATAACGGTGGCGACAAGATTGAAAAGAACCATATCCTTGGAGTAAAAACTTTTTTTGCAGCCAAAGGATTCGATCGAGTTGAACTTTATCCGCCACATGAGTTCGTCATCAAGGGCAAAGTAAGACAAATCTCCGTTTGGGTACTCGGTCGAAAATACCGACATACTCTCTTTGCGAAGTTTCGTGATTACAAGGATACGACTCACAACGTTCGACTTGGAAAACTAGATTTTTTCGGATGGAGAAAACTTACTGCTACGATCCCAGGTTACGTTCCACAAAGTACGCGTTTTGCACTACTTGATAAGAATTTACATTTTGTATCGTTGTTCGTTACTTCTGATAACCACGAAGTGGCTGGAGATTTTTATTTCTATGTTGATGATTTGCAAGTTCGTGCAGATCGTTCGGAATCAAAATACCCTGGTTCAGAAATCAAGGACAATTGGTAAGAGGGGCATGAGGTATTCATAATGGAAAATAGAAAACTAACAACCCTAGCGCTTGCGACAATCACAGCCATTGGCTTAACTGGTTTCGCCCAAGCGCAATATAGAATCACCAATGGTGTCGCTACTTCCAACGGGAATGACATCACTTCGATGGAATTGAAAGCCATCACGATTGAATCTTGGGATACTCCTGCTGCATCTGCTCCCTATGGTTGGGAAGTATCAACAGACAAGGATGGAGTGAACAAGGATGGTACTGGCGACATGAAGTACGACGAGAATAATAAATATTCTCCTGTGCTCAATGACCCAGTGAAATCTCCGCTCGTGATGCGTGAGGTGAAACTTGTTCCCGGAAAACCTACGGATGTTAAAAACGTAGATCCAGGGAACGCGAAAGTATTGGGAGTAAAATTTCAGTTTACATATCCTGGTTACAACGTGGTCACTGTTCGACCCCCGAGAATACCGGAATATGAAATCACTCGAGCTCGACCTTACATCGATGACAGCAATAAGAAAAAATTCGATAAAATCTACGGAATTGAAACTCCTGGAAACGTGAAAGCGATTTCGGTCTGGGTTCTCGGACGTGGAAACGAATACAATCTGGAAGGTTGGTTAGAAGATTTCAATGGCAATAGCCACATTTTCCAATTTGGCTCTCTTGATTTCGTTGGTTGGAGACCCCTTCAAATTGATATCCCAGTCGGGATACCTCAAGAAGAGGTTGCCTTTCCTGCGACTAGGAATTTGATTTTCAAACAATTTAAGATTCGCTCGAACCCACAAACTGGCGGAGAGTCCGTTTATCTTTTCTTTGATGAACTCCGGGTTCTAGCCGATACATTTGAAGTTCACTTTGATGGCGCCAACTTGGATTTTGACGAAGAAGATTGTAAACACAAGATCAAATTGGAGCAAATGTTACAAAAATCGGGAGCCATCTCTACAGGCGCGAAAGTTCGCGATTGTGGCGGTAGCACACAAGGGAAATAAACTCACTCATTTTTCCAAATTCCCCAGAACCCAGTCCGTCGTGGCTGGGTTTTTTTGTACTTTACAAGATCATGCGGTTCACAAATTCTATCTTTAGGACTGTTCTTTTTGCGGATTCATCGCTAAATTTACCGTAACAACGTTTGGAACATTGACCACCCTTTATTGGAAATTCGAAGAGGGAGATTCTTCTCATGCCCGAGACTATTACCGAAGACAAATCGAACAAAACAGCAGATTCTGATAAGCTCACATCGCTTTTTAACGAAGAAATATACGTACGCGCAGATGCTAGCTCTGTCCCTGCCTCCAAGTTTAAAATCTATGATGATATCATAGAAGCTTACAAGGCAGAAGGCAAACTACCGATCGCAAAACAAAAAATAGAAGACCACTTCAGAGAACATCCGGAGTCCATTTCTGCAAAGTACATGCTCATGATTCTTTCCTTTATGGAAGATCCGATGGGAGATGCGAACCTTGTAAAAAATATCTTAGATTCTTTTAAGGCACATGGTAAGTGGACTATTATCGAATACATCACAGATTCGATCCTAAAATTTGGGGACCTCATCCTTGCCCTCCGTGTGAAAGCGGAAGCGCTGGATAAATTAAAGAAAAACAAAGAACTCAAAGTCGTTTTAGAAAAACTGGCGGTGAAGGACAAAAAGAATCCTGAGATCGCTAAAAAGTACGCCCTTACCATCATGGAAGAGGACAAGCCTAAGGCGATCTCGTATCTCAAACAAGCCGCTGAGATTTTTGCAAAAAACAAAGACTACCAGCAGATGGAAGAGATCTGGACCATCCTCGTCCAAAACAATTACGAGGATGTCGCTTTTTTTGATAAAATCGAACGGATATTACTCGGACACAGAGAAAAAACGAGATTAGTCGGACTTCTTTATCCACTCGTAGAACCTTTCAAAGCGATGGAAGAGTGGGATCGTGTTATCTATTTTTTAAAGAAAATTTTAGAACATGAACCTGCTTCCCAAAAAGCTAGAAATGAACTCATCCGTTCTTATAAACAAAAATACGTGAACCACTCACTCCTAGAAGATTTTCTAAAAATGAGTGAGCTCGGTAACAACCGTAAGCCGGTGAAAATATGTATTACTAATTTTGAAAGAAACATCGTTTTTGACACAGGGAATTATGTAATGCACAGAAATTGGGGAGTGGGTAAAATTACATCCATTTCCCAAACTGGGGATTCTATTTTTGTTGATTTTGAAGAAAAAAAAGATCACAAACTTTCGATTCAAATGGCGATCACTTCACTGAAACCGCTCAAAAAAGATCATATTTGGGTTCACCATTATGAAAACAAAGAAGAAGTTAAATCTTTATTTTCTGAGAATCTACCAGAATTTTTAAAAGAATTACTTAAGTCGTATGACAACCGTATGATGGTTGCTGATATGAAAAACGAGTTGATTGGTATATTTTTAAAAGCAGATGAGTGGTCCAAGTGGTGGGCAAAAGTAAAATCAGTTTTAAAGAAAGAAGCCAACATCGGTATGAATCCTAAAAAAAAGGATGAAGTTGTATACCATGAAAAGGCGATCACGCACTCGGAAACATTAACCCAAAAATTCCAAGCAAATGCGGATCTCAATAAAAAGTTAGAAATCGCGATGGAAGCAGTTCGCGATGCAGATGAGGCCGTGGAAGCTGGCGAATTTTTCATTTCGCATTACGTGGATGAAGAAACTGCAAAGGATCCGATTCGAAGGCTTTCTGCGTACCTCTATTTATCAGAAGCTGGAAAAGCATGGCCTAATGAAGAATTTACGCACCAAATCCGAGAGGCGGAACTGCAGTCCATTATTCAGTCATTGAGTAAAGAGGATGCACTCAAAATTTCAAAAGGACTCGAAAACACGGACATCAAAAAAGGTTTCAAAGATTTGATCCGTAAGTATCATCCCAAAGCGATTGATATTCTTGTCGGTTTGTTATTTGAAGTTCCTGTCAAAGTAAACAGGTCTGTATTCCAAAACTTAGTCAATGATGAGAAATATGCGGAGCTAAACCTTTTTATCGAAACAGTTTCGAATAAATCGAAAGATCATCCAGAAGTTTTCCTATGGGTTGCGAAATCAATTCTTTCACATACTTGGAAATTTGATTGGATGAATATCTCGGAAGACAATCTAGTTTTAAGAGTATTTCGTATTTTAAAACCTCTTGCAAAGATCGAAGACAAAGGGACGAAATTAAAAAACCAAGCGATGGACATTCTCTTTGGTAAGGACAATACACTTTTAAGGGAAACATTGGCTCGGGAAGATGATGAGTATGTGCGAAAACTATACGCCCTTTTTAGAGAAGTGCCTTATGTAACGGATTTAGAGAAGGATCAATTACTTACTCTCATCAATGAAGTGAAACCAAATATCGTTTGGGACGAATACGAAGGGGAAGAAGAAGCAGACGATGATCCTTTAGCGAATCTTCCTGCTGATGTTGTCCTCGTTACACGCCAAGCATTTAACGCTAAGAAGTTAGATTTTGAAAACTTGGTCAATGTTGAGATGGTGGAAAATTCACGCGATATCGGAGAAGCACAAGAAAAAGGTGACTTACGAGAGAACGCAGAATACAAAGCCGCGATGGAAAAACAAGTTCAATTGCAAGCAGCGATCAAACGATTGGAAGCTGAATTGAAAAGTGCACGTATTCTAGATTTAAGTGAAGTCAAAACGGATAAGGTTGCGATTGGATCGACAGTGAAGTTGAAAAATAAGCAATCGAATGAAGTTGTCACTTATTCGATCTTAGGTGCTTGGGATGCCGATACGGAGAAGAATATCATCTCTTACAATTCACCTCTTGCAAAATCACTACTCGGAAAGACTGTCGGAAGCGAAGCGATACTTATCTTTGGTTCAACGGAAACATCGTATGAAGTATTGGAGATCTCTCGTTATTCGATGAGTGGACAAGAGGCGTAGTTTTCAGACTTCCAACCGCTAGTTACAATCAGATCCAGAAATGGCTCTGATTCATTTCCTGCAAAATCGAAAGCCCTAACTTCTAATAAAAGGTAGGGCTTTTCTTTGTGTAAACTCTTTGGCAGAGTCACACGTATTGCAGTCCGATCGGGATCGTATTCATAAGGATACACTTGGCCATCAACGAGAAGCTCTACGTTTGTTTTAAAACCAGTCCCACTGTCTCCTAGAACATAGAATCGATCTTCAAAACAGGAATTCCGAACTTCCGGTAATTCGATATGCCGAGCAAGCGATGTCATAGGTGCAATGTAAGGTGGGGAATGGTCCTCTAAAACCATCACATAACCAAGTTTTCCAAGAAAAAATTGAAAACCTGTTCCTTTTCTTTTTTGTTTGATGGATGAAAATTTTCGAATCGATTCATCCCAAAAATAAAGTGCATCTTTTATGGTGGCAGCAGGCGAGGGATTCAACTCTCCGAGTCCCTCCCCTTTCCAAGTGAAGTTTTGGGCAGTGATCTGGTAGATTTTACTGCGTAGGATTAAACCTTTCGGTATAGTCAACGGGATATCTTCCGCTGATGTGATTTCACGAATGGAAATCGAGCCTGCGCCAGTGGATTCATTTTGGGAAACATCAAAATACATCACCTTGTCCGAGGATGATATTTTTTTTGGGCCTGAAATTTTTGGAAATCCGTTGTCCTGTTTCTCGGAAGTATTTATGATTTCAAAAGTGATTTTTGATCTGTTTCCGGTGGCATCCAATAGGCCTGCTTCTACTTTTGTTTTTGATTCAGGTGGGAAAATACTCAAGTCAAAAGAATGACCTTCCTCTTTCCAATTTTTTGGTTGGTCATACAAATGATAAAAGTAGACCGGAGGCGAAAGGGAAGACCTATTCACATCATAGAATTGATGTTTTTTAGAACCTTCATCAAAAGATAAAAAATCAAAGTTTCGTTTGAATGTCTCTTTTTCGTTAATGATTAAATCCATTCCATAAACATTGTTTTTATTTCGAGATCGAATGATATCAAATCCACTGATTCGGAGTTTCACTTTGCCCGAGAGTGAAACTGTCTTAATTTCTTTTCCATTTTCGTCTATGAGGGAGTATTCTCCTTTTGAAATTTCTTTTGCTTGGTAAGAAAGTGGTTTTGGTAATGAGTCTGCTTCGATTAACATGGATAATATGGTAGGAGGTGTTTCATCTTTTTGATGCAGATCAGGAAAGTAGAGTGGATTTACGATTCCTTTTTCTGTTCGAAATTCTAGGTGCAAATGAGATATTCCAGAACCAGATTCACCAGTTTTTCCTAATGCCAAACCTTTTTTCGCTGGAAATAGATTCGGTGGAAGTTTGATCGAGAATCCTTCTTTTTCTCCCATTAAAAATAATGCCTGTCGGAGTAATTCTAGGTCGATCAACTCACCACCAAAGGTATGTAAGTGTGCATATTTCGACTTTATTTTGTGTATTGGATTATAGAGGTTTAAAGAGAGCCCGTAACCTATTTTTGAGTAATTAATCTCATCGATATACCCATCAAAAGTCGCAAGGATGCTGTGTCCATTGAGACCATAAGATTTGAAATCTGAACCTAAGTGTAGGTTGTGATTTCGAATTTCAGCGAAAGTGCCGGTAACTGGAGAATAGTATGGAAGAGGAAATCCTACTTCCTCTTTGGGTATAGAAGGAATTTTTCCATCCGCATAAATGGTAACAAGAAAGAGGAAAAAGAACAATATCACTTTAACAGGCATTTACTTTATGTTGGGCTGAAAGTTGTACTTTTCATCCTTACTCTCCTTCAGGAGGAGTGTATTGTGAAGGGAATTCGTTTGCCAAGTAAAGTTTCGGTCCAGAATGTGGTGTTGGCTATTTGATTTTTATGCTTTTGCGTATTTTATATTTTGTGATCATCCTTTTATTTGCGGCTCATTGTTCTCTTTTTAATCGAGAACCTGGCAGACCACCGAAGATT
>Ga0209277_10000148_pt1 | contig 37127 bp, 35 predicted proteins | sample JI81AbrownDNA_FD_187503 | JGI IMG/M metagenome (GOLD analysis project Ga0209277, IMG submission 187503) | Wastewater effluent complex algal communities from Wisconsin, to seasonally profile nutrient transformation and Carbon sequestration -... | ecosystem: Engineered > WWTP > Effluent > Algae... | reverse complement strand
AAGTGAGTCCTTCCATTCTAGCAGGAACACCAAAGCGGAAAAAAAGTGGCTCAAAAATTATTGTAGCAAAACCGAGGATCATCGGAATTTTCTCAAATTTCAGCTTGTACAATAAATATAAAAAAAGAACGGCTGAGAGATAGATGCTTAAAAAGCTGAGTGTCCTAACCGTCATTAAAGAGGAGTCGAATATTTTTAAGAAAAAGGCAGATAACAGAAGATAGCCAGGTGGCATCCAAAGAGTTTTTGTCTCCATCCCAGGAATGAGGCCAATTAAAACATCTGTAACCAAACGACCATGTTGTGCTAATTGGAGTGAGGGGGAATAGAATAGAACTTCATCCGGCCAGGCCGGCGGGAGAGTTCTAGCTTCATTGAAAAAGAAATAAAAGAAAAAGAGAGAAAGAATTAAAAAAGTAAAACGAAATAGATCCAGATAGAATGGACTATTTCGATAACGAAGCAACCGCTTCCTGTTCCGTTTCGAAAACTTCGAAAAGATCAAGCAGCTCAACAACATCAAAAACTTTTTTAACGGGAGGAGTGATACAGCAAAGTTTCAGCTTTCTACCTTGTTTGTCTAATTCTCTAACCATACCCACAAAGATTCTAATCCCTGAAGAGGATATGTACGAAATAAGCTCCAAGTTAATGATAATATCACCATTGCCGTTCTGCACATCTTCAGCTAGTTTAGCCTCAACTTCATCAGAGTGAGTGATGTCCAAACGTCCATTTAGATGAACTAACGTATGATTTCCAATTTTTTTGGTCTTAATTTCCAAAACGCGCCTACTTTATGCAACGTTCACTGAATTGTCATAATATTCAAGAAATTTTTACGCTGCTTTTTCTTTCCAACTTTCAAAATTATGTCCCGTTTGTTTGTCGATCCGTAGCTGCGCCGCTAAAATTCTTTGCCGAGTGGATTTCAGAGAACGATGACCTAAGAAGAACTGAATTTCCCTTATGGGATTTCCACTTTGGTAGAGGGAAAGGGCGATGGAATCTCGAATGATTGGGATATTGATCTCCTTTCTCAGGAATTGAGAAGCAGTGTTCAGAATTTTTTGGATCGAGCGTTCCTCTCGGGAGCAACCTTTCCGCCCTTCAAATAGATGGGATTCGGCTGAAAAATCGCAACTATAACGGTAGATTTCTTGTAGAAAGCTTTTTTCTACGCAGATCCTCCGGAAGTGGAGTCGTTTCCCCCCCTTCATGGTCAATGATCCATTTTCGTAATCGATGTCCTTTGTTTTAAAATGAATCAAGTCAGGAATAGAGACACCAGTCGAAAGTAAAAATTTTACGATCATATAGTGGTTATGATTCCGATGACGAAAAAACTGAAGTAGATTTTTCAATTCTTCATTCGTAAACGCTGGAGAAGAAAAATGAGTCAGGTTGATCGTTATGTCAACGTCTCTGGATGGAAAAGGGATCAAATTTTCAAATTCTTTTAACATATATTTTTCTCAAAAATTATCGGAGGATTTGCGTTCTGAACTGTAAACTCACACTGTTAGAAAGTTATTTTTTTTATAAATGTGGCTTTAAATTTAGCTAAAAAAGATTTAAAAGTCGCCTTTTTGCCCAGTGAGTTTTCTGCTTGATTCGCCTGGCTTAAAAAACCAAAATTTAGGAAATAGAAAATTAGGAATCAAATGAGATGGACTCTTTAGAGATAAAATCAAACGACCCCGAACTACAACTAACCGCTGATGATTTGAAGAAAGTACAAGAGTTAACTGACCAGATTAAGTTAAACGATCCAAATGATGTGATTCAATATGGATCTTCGGTTCAGGCAAGAGTATCGGAATTTGCGGACAAGGTTCTCTCGGAAATAAAGACAAAGGATTCAGGTTACGCCGGAGAATTATTAAACAATTTGCTTTTTAGGGTGAAAGATCTAAACCTAGATAGCATTGGTGGTGAAGGAAGTGCCCTCTCAAAAATTCCTTTGATCGGAAGTCTTTTTGATGCCTCAAAAAGATTTTTAGCTAAGTTCGAAGATTTACATTCTCAGATCGAAAAAATTGTAGATGAATTGCATACTGCAAGAACTAACCTAACAAAGGATATTACTCTTTTACAAAGCCTCTATGAAAAGAATCTTGAATATTTTAAAGAAATTCAGGTATATATCGCAGCAGGTGATGGAAAAATCAAAGAACTTCGTGATAAGGTTTTACCTGAAATGCTCACCAAGGCACAAGCACAAGGCGATACAATGGCATCACAAAAGTACCAGGATATGGTTCAGATGGTGGATCGTTTTGAGAAAAAAATTCATGATTTAAAACTCAGCCGCATTCTTTCCCTTCAAACAGGGCCTCAGATTCGACTGATTCAAAATGGAAACCAGGTGCTTGTGGAAAAAATCCAAAGCTCGATTCTCAATACAATTCCGTTATGGAAAAATCAAATCGTAATTGCTCTAGGTCTTCTTCGTCAAAGAAAAGCTTTAACCGCACAACAAGAAGTAACTAAAACTACTAATGATCTCATCCAAAAGAATGCTGAGATGCTCAAAACAGGAACTGTTGAGATTGCAAAAGAATCTGAGAAAGGGATCATCGAAATCGAGACTTTAAAGAAGGTAAACCAACAATTGATTGAGACGATCACTGAGACTTTAAAAATCCAAGATGAAGGTCGACGCAAACGAAAGGATGCAGAAGTAGAGTTAGTTAAGATCGAATCCGACATCAAACAAAAGTTACTGGAAGCGAAGTAAAAAATGGAAAATATGGAAGAGATTTCGAAAGATGAGAAGCAATGGGCAAGGCGAGCACATCTTAGCACATTGCTCACTTACCCGATGGCACTTTTGCCATTTTCGTTTTCATTTGAAGCTTTAGGGACACTTGCCTTTCCTTTTATCATTTGGCTCTCACGAAATAAATCCTCCTATTCAGGAAAACAATCACTCGAAGCGATTTACTTACAAGCATTAGTTGCATTTGGATACATTGGTTTTGGAAATGTTTTTGCGAACGATCGCATTTTGTTAGTTTTTTCTTATGTTTTGGTTGGTCTGTTACACACATTGCTTTTGGGCTTTGGTGTATTCAAGACATCCTTAGGAAAACCTCATCATTATCCCTTTAGTTTTTTCCCACTGCTCTTCGCAAGCAGTTCCACAAAGGAAAATTGGAATGCACTGAAGAAACAGTTTTCTGATAAAGTCGAGTTCAATGAATACAAATCTTTCATGGATAAGCTAGATGGTCACAAAGGGAATATAGAAAAGGAAGTAAAATTATTAGCGGATACATCACTTCAAAGTTTAGGAAATGAATTTTTACACTCTTTGGCAGATTTAAGAGTGAGATTGGCCGAGGAACCTCTTTCTTATAAAAAGGCAAAACAATATATGAATTATTTTCCGGAAACAACATCAAAAATCCTTACTCAATACAATCGAGTCTCTAAGGATCCTCAGTTAGCAGCAGAAAATGAAAAAAGAAAAACTGAATTAAATCAATTGTTACATGAAGTAATCAAGACTACAGAACAGGTAAGAGGAAAATTGAAGGCAGACGAAACTCTCAACTTAGATGTAGAAATCACTGCGATGAAAAAGAACATAGAATTCGGTGGGTATTAGTGGATTCTGAATTAAATTCTCGGTCTTACCATTTTTTAAATTTTCTTCCGGCTGTCGGAAATTTTTTAGCTGAAAAACATTTAACACCTAACTTAGAGATTTCTGAAAAAGGCTTATATGATCTTGTAACTGAGTCAGACCTTGCTTCAGAGAAGATGGTAATCGAAGAAATCCAGAAAAATTTTCCAAGAGATGGTTTTCTATCAGAGGAATATGGAGAGTATAAGGGAGTTTCTGGCTTTCGATGGATCATAGATCCCTTGGATGGCACAACAAATTATGCGCATGGTTTACCGTTATATGGTGTTTCCATAGGATTGGAGGAGGAGGAATCTAAGCAGCCTGTCCTTGGCATGGTACTCTTCCCCGAATTAGGCACCTGTTACCATGCGATCCGAGGAAAGGGTGCTTTTCGTGATAAAACTCGGATTGCAGTTTCAAAAAAAAAGCTGATGAGAGACTCTCTGTTTGTCACTGGATTTCCATATGACCGAAATAATTCGCTCGATGTTCTGATGTCTTATTATAAATCTATTTTGTCGAAATCGCGAGGTATACGTCGCACTGGTGCTGCGACATTGGATTTATGTTGGGTGGCAGACGGGAAATTTGACGGATATTACGAACTTGGACTTAAACCCTGGGATATGGCTGCCGCTGGGCTAATCGTGATCGAAGCGGGAGGGATGGTGACGACAATGGACGGCAATGATTTCAATCTCTACACACCTAGTTTACTCGCAACGAATGGAATTCTCCATGAATTTATTTTGAACGAATTTGAAGGTCACATTAACCGAGAAGTGTTCTGACAGTAGACACGAGTTTGTCTGTGACCACAGATTTTGAAAAATTTGATAAAACATACTTCCTTCCATTTTCACCGAGTCGTTTTCGTAATTCTGGTCTTTCAATTAAGTATTCTAGACACCTTCGGAATGAAAATTCGTCTGAATAATATAAGCCACCTTGACTACGTAAATTATGGCCTCGCATAACATCGGACTTTCCGTTGACAAGAACTGGAATTCCAAAGGACCAAGCTTCCATCATTGCAATAGAAAAACTTTCGTATGCGGACGGATTGATTACAATCGATGAATTTTTCAGAAGAGTTTCCTTTTCATTTTCGGAAACGAAACCTTTTATATAAATGGACTTCGGAATATCTTTTATTTCCAGATGGTTGCTTCCGATGCTAATCCATTCTAAATTCTGGCAGTCATAAGACTCTTGCCAAGCATCAAAATACTGAAATAATTCAACAAATCCTTTTGCAGCTTCCATTCTACCTAAGGTGAGTAAAGTTATTTTATGTGAAAGATCAGTAGTGTGATTGAGATCATTCTGTGTCTTTACATATGTGCCAATTAAAACATGGTTAGGTGTAGCATAGAATCTATTTTGGAACACTTTTAATTCCTCGGGTGCGTTAAAGGAATAAGTATAATTAGCGAGAAAAGTTCTTTCATAGATCGGGAGTGAAAGGGCTGGTTCTTCATGGAAAGTAGGAATGATCATCTTGCGAATTTTAACTTTCGGTAAGATTTTAAGAATCGGATAGTAAAGATAACCGACTAACAGGACAAGTTGAAATTTATGCTCGGCTCTTAGAAATCCATCCACCATTGATGGGGAGAACGGACCTTGCTCGACTATGAATTTCTCCTCATCCAAAGCGCTAACTGATTTTCCTTGTTTCAGTATCGAATTTAGAACTGCATTCATGGAAACCATATCTCTTGTTTTTTCAACTTTAAATCTGTTGATGATAATTCCGTTCCATTCGTGCCTACCCTCTGGCAGTTCATTTTTCCAGGAGATATAGTCCTTGGCGCAGGAAGTAAATATTTCCACGTCGAAATGGTCTTTCAGTATAAGTGCATAATCTAACGCTAGTTTCTCTGCCCCACCTGCTATTTCAGGTAAAAATCGAGGAATCACAATGGCAATGTTATTTTTTTTCGACATGTTGCTAACGTAAAATTTCTAAGAGAGGCTCAATGGATGACGAAGATAAATAATTTTTTAAACGAGAAGCTTGTTTTTCAATCTGTTTCTCTCGTAAAAGTGGATCGGACTCAAGCCTTAGAATGATTTCTACAAGAGACTCAAAATTCTTTTCTGAGAAGGTAATCGCGGAGCCACCTAAAGTTTCTGCAATGGCACCAGCATCATGTGCCAGGACAGGTAATTTGAAATACATCGCCTCCATAAGGGGAACACAAAATCCTTCATGTTCACTCATCGATATGAAGTATCTGCTTTCCCGATAATATTTCGAAAGTATAGATTCGTTAACGTAGGAAACGATTTTAACTTCCTCTGTAAGCTGATAGGTGCGAATCATGAATTCTAATTCGTCAAGATATGATTGTTGATTCGGATTCGAAAAACCGATCAACTTAAGCTGAAAAGGAATTTTAGTTTTTTCTTTCCATATCTTTGCAAATTTAATCAAGTCATCTTGCTTTTTGTTAGGTGCAATACGGCCAACAAATAAGAATTGAAGTAAATTTTCTTCAATAACTTGTTTGTCGTAGTTTTCCCATTTTGAAAAATTTAAATTTAAGGGAAATAACCCGACGTTCTGGAAATCATTTTCTTGTAGCTCCTGGCGATTGTATTCAGAAACAGCAAGATAAGCATCAAAGTGTTCTTTGATTTGAATGAGGTCATTTCTTCCTTCCGCCAATAAATGAGTGAATTTTAAGTCGTATGGTTCGAAAAAATGATGAGGTGTTACATTGTGATAGATTAATATTTTTTTATTCGGGAATTTTAAGATAAAAGGTAAGACTTCAGAATGAATTGAATGATGATATACAATGATATCCGTCTGTTTGATTTTTGCTTTTGAATATTTTGTTACTAGTGAGCGATCAGGTTTATTTATATTTTCGGAGAAAAGATCAGAACTAAAACCCTCTAGTTGTAATTTTTTTTTAATTGCTAACATTTCCTGAGAGATTGCGTCACCTAACTGAAATCCAGCAGAAAATTGTAAGATTTTCGGTTGATTCATAATTGATTTACGAGAGAAGATAAGGTTTTTTTCCAAGGAAATTCATTGTAATATTTTAAACTGGAAAATTGATCAGAAATTATCTTTGCTTTTTTTTCTTTTTGCGTTAATTTTTCGGAAATCAATTCTACTAATTGTGGATAATTTTTTTCTGTAAAGAGAACTCCTGCATGGTTCAATGTGCTTCTTGTGGCACCTGCATCAAATGCGAAAACTGGAATTCCAGCACCAAAGGCTTCCAAAAGAGGTAAACAAAAACCCTCATGTTCACTCATCGATACGAGTGCGGCTGATTTATGTAATTGATCTAATACCTCGTGATCCGATAAACCTTTCAAAAAATGAATATCTTCTTTTAAATCTAGATCATTCACTAAGTTTTGAAGACGACTATAGTATCCGTCAAATGCACCGATTACAGAACCGATACAAAATAGTTTGGCGTGAGGATATTTTTTAATCCACAAAGAGAAAAAAACGATTAAATCTTCCCATTTTTTTTGAGGGGCGTATCTTCCGACAAAACATAAATTAAAATTATTATCTGAGATTTCTTTGTTCGCATTGATTTCATATTTTTTACAGATTGGTAAAACGCTAAGAGAATGAAACTCAAATGCCATTAAAGTATAGGCGTTGTAAGGCGAATCACACCAGGCGGCATTACTTCCGATTGCAATAGTTGCAATTTCGAGATAAGACATCGATTCGAATCTATTCATTGAAGAATAGATTTCAGGTGTTGTTGTATGTTGATAAAAAGAGGAAGGAGTAATGTTATGGAAACGAAAAACTTTTTTTCCAGGTGCATCTAGGTATTTTTTTATTGGATAACCGTGTCCACCGTAATGAAGGATATGAATATCGCTCGTTTTAAACTTAATATTATCAAAAACCGAATGTACTTTTTGACCTTCGATCATAGTTCCGGTTCGTGGAATTCGAGTTATGAAATGAGATTTCCAGCCAAGATTTAGGAATTGTCGATGTAGACCAATTGCATCGTTTCCTACACCATCTGAGTCTTTAAGCTCATCTAAGTGTTGATATATACTCATATTATTCTGATTTTTCGAATCGTAGAATCTTCATCGATTCATTTTGGGTCAGATTTCTTTCCTGCTTGAATCCTAATGTCTTTAAGTAAATCGGCAGCTTATCAGTATCTACCTTTGTGACTTCGATGTCTTGAAATGGAGTCAAACCTAATGACTTTTCTTGCTGAATTGAGAAATATAAATATGAGCCTGGGATCATAGAACTACTAAGTTCTGAGAATAGTTTTTCTAAAAGAAAAGATGGAAATCTATTTAAGGGAATAAATATTAAAACATCATTCTCTTTCGGTAAAAAGGAGGAGAGAGGAAAAAGGGAACTTACCTTCGTTATTTGTGATGTTATCTTTGACTTGATAAAAGAAACTTCTTCGTCTAGGTTACTGTAAGATTGAAATCGAATATTGGCAATGGTAAGTTCTTTTAGGATATAACCCCAGGCAGGAAATAGTACACTTACTTCTTTTTTATTTTTCAGATCCTGGATGACTAAATCCCACAGATTCAATTTTCCTGGCGTATCAAAATATTGAAATGTCGACCAACCAAAATCAATGTTCTTTAATTCAGATTTTATTTCAGAATTTAATAGATATGATGAATAAAACTTCTCTAATCTAATTTCGATATTGTGAATGCGTTTGGTGAGCCTGATTAATTCGTGTAAGACGGAAAAGAAAGCTTTAATTCGGTTCTCAGATAACTTTTTATCAACTAAACTATAAAACTCAATAAACCTTGTGAATAAGAATTTAATCGGCCCTTTGATAAACCAAAGTTTTGGATTGGTGAATTTAGGGGCAGAAATTCCCTTTTCAAAAAGAAAAGCAGTGCCAGCAGGATCAAATTTACGATAGCCTTCAGGAGATTCAGGTTGGAATTGCATTTTGGAAATTCGTTCCCATTCTAAATTAGTCGGTGGAGGAAGAGGAATCTTGGATTCGATTTCATCGACGATTTCTTTCACATTGATGAGTGGATCTCTGATCTCCAAAAAAGGCGTAGGTTTAATTAAGGGTTCATTCTCCACGGATTTCTTTCTTTTGTTGAGAGGATTTGAAATTTTGGGAGGATGGCAAGAAAATCTTATTCACTCTTTGGAAAATTCCTAATTTATGCAGAAAATTCGAGCTTTGGTGACAGGTGGAACTGGTTTTGTCGGAAAATATCTAGTTTCCCTACTAAAAGAGTCAGAGAAATTCGAAATTTTTCTTCTGGAGTCAGATATTCGTGAGATAGAACATCTTGGCGAACAAATTTCTACGATCTCCCCCGACTATGTCTTTCATTTGGCCGCTCAGGCATTCGTACCGAAAGCGATCGAAGATCCATGGGAAACGGAGGAGACGAATGTAAAAGGTACGTTAAATCTGTTAGAAAATTTACATCGAATGGGAAAGCCAGTGAAAATGGTTTACGTATCGACAGCAGATGTTTACGGAAAACAAGATTTTGCCAACCTACCTTTCAGTGAAAATCTAATTCCTAATCCATTAAATCCGTATTCTGGTAGTAAACTTGCAGCAGAATCATACTGTCGGCAGTATGCGGCATACGATAAGAACCTAGGTATTGTTATCGCAAGACCGTTCAATCATATTGGTGTCGGCCAAAGGAATGAATTTGTCATTCCTAATTTTTGCAATCAAATCATTCTGGCAGAACAAAGTGGATATAATTTCATTCATGTTGGAGATTTAAATCCTACGAGAGATTTTTCAAATGTCAAAGACATTGTTAGAGGATATTTATTGTTAGCTGAAGTTGGAATCCCGGGGGAAATTTATAATCTCTGTTCTGGCAAAGAGGTTAGCATACGTTACCTAGTTGAAACTTTAATTAAATTTTCTGGGAAAAACATAGAATGTAAAATTGATCCTTCGAGAATCAGAAGCGCTGAAACTAGCCGAGTTTACGGAGATAATTCAAAGATGTTAAAATTAGGTTGGAAACCCGAAATTTCCATTGAACAAACATTAGAGGATATTTATCATTCGATTAAACAATAGGATTAAACTTATTTCATTTTGCAGGACGTTTTGATTTTGTTCCATTCTTTCTGACTTACCAAATTTCTAAAAATTTGTTTTCTTTTCCTCGATTTTAAATCATTTTGGGCAGCAACAATTCTATTTTCTGTAGGTGGATGGCTACTGAGTAGATCAAGTAGGTTATCTTTCATTTTAGAAGAAACATTCTTTTTTTCATTGGATTTAAAATTTGATTTTGGCAACTGTTCTTCGGCGTGGATACGTTTCAAAAATTGTAAAAGTCCAGATGCATCAAGATTCGCCTCTTCAAGGATATCATAAGAATATTGATCCGCTTCGGTTTCAAAATCTCTTGAATACTTTAAAACGGCAATCGTACTTCCAATTTCCGTTAGTGTTTCCAAATTTTGGAAATCTCCAAGTCCTGGCCCAACTAACACGCTGATTGCAAATGAAGTTCCAAGTGCTTTGATCATACTGCGTAGGTGATGTCTTTTTTCGACGTGAGAAATCTCATGTGCTAACACACCTAAAATTTCATCCTGACTTGAGCTTGTTTGGAGAAGCCCAGAAAAAAAATAAATTCGTCCTCCTGCTAAGGAAATCGCATTTTCTTCCTTTAAATTGATTACTTTTACCGAATAATTAAATTTTGATTCTTGGGGACGTAACGCTTTCAGAGCTAATGAAAAAAAATGATCCACTTCGGTTGAATTACAAATTGGAAAACTATTTTGGATATTTTGATCAAATATATTTCCCATTTTTTCATCCACTTCTTCCGGGAAAAAAACATAGACCTTCTGTAATATAAAAAAGAAAGACAGACCGAAAATAAATATAAATAGCATTCCGCCGAAAATAATTGGAATCGGATTCAAGTTTCTAAAGAATAAGCCAATGGATTGAGATACATTAGAACCTTTCTTGTGAGAGATCCACCTTCTTTCAATTTCTCTCGCTTCTTTTTGCTCACAAAACAATTCAATGATAGGACTTTCCTTATTTTCATCGCTGTGAAGAGTCAACTTAATTCCTCTATGAATCATTTCTACCTGATGAAAAGAATCAAATGGGAATTTTAGATTCTGGTTGGATGTATTTAATAGAAATGAGGAACCAGTTACCCTTGCGACCCCATTTTCAGAGATCGCATTGTTTCCGTTAAAGTATCTTACGTTAAATTCTTTGTTATCTATCACTTACTAACCGAGAAATGATTCAAGTGCATTTGCTAGCGCTTCAATACCCTCGGAAGTAGCAGAAGCAGTGAGATCAGCTTGCGCTTCAATGCTCGAAAAATCGACTTCTGCTTCCAGGCTAATGGTTTCAAAAAATAATTTAGTCATTCTTACGATCGCCCAGGAAAATCCTAATCCGAACGTAAAGATGATAATTAGATAGGATAAAACAAAGTTTCCTAAAATTCTTAAACCAGTGATGTCGGATTGGAATTTTTTCCCTTGGAAGGAAGTTCGATTCCAGATATAATTTTGAATATCCGCGATGAACCAAGCGGCATAAATTCCCAAAGTAATAATCGAGAGAAATATACCTTTTAAGTATAAGAAAAAAATCTCTTTTCCATCCGGATCAAATCCAAAATGTGTATTACCATATCTTGTTTTACTGCGTAGATAGGTTTCCTTCTCTGCAAAAAACCAAGGATAGTAAATACCTAGAGTTAAGAATGTTAAGGACAAACCTTTCATATAAATTTTGGCAATCTCTAAGGATTTTCCATCAAACCCAAATCGAAGGTTCCGATAAGAAGTTCTAGAAGAAAAATACCTTCGATTGCCAACGATGATAAAGGGAAGGAGACCGATAAAGAGTCCCAAAAAGAGAAGATAGCCAACGATAGGTGCTAGATATGGAATCGGTATATATAGTAGTAATGTCTGGATGATATAAAAAATAAGGAGAGCCAGGATCATTAGACCAAATGCTTTTAGAAAACCAATAAAACGCTCTTTTCCTGTTCCATGAAAAGCGAATCTTTCCGCTGCCCATTCTAAATTAGCTGCATTGTATTTCTGGACATTGGTTCGGGCCCAAAAGGAATAGATGCCAATTGTAACGATAGTCAGGAAAAAGTTTTTCAAAAAAATGAGGAGGAGCTCCCCTCCTGTTCCGTGATAAATCAATCTTCTATTTTCCATTGTACCTCTTGGATTAAACCTGACTGGTAAATAACACTTTTTCTAATTTGCAGTAAAGAACTTAATTCTTGTCCGGTTGTTTTCGTTTCCACAGTCTAATGCGAAATCAAATCAGAGGAAGGAGAATCGGTTTTATTTAAATATTTGTAAACCCTAGTTAAAAATTTACCGTCTATAAGAGTATGACACCAAAAACAAAACAGTTCAAATTACGATTTTTCGTTTTTGTATTTTCATGTATTGGTTTTGGTTTACTTGCCCAGTCTTACTCGGAGCTGCCGCCAAGTGCGAATGATCTCCAAGGACAGGACAAATCCGTAAAACAACCTCCGAATCGGAAAGATAAGAAGGGCTGTTGTAAAATTAAGTATCCCGCTGGCGGATATGATTTCTTTTTAGCTACGGAAGAGGCTTGCAGAAGCAGTCTTTACTTTGATAGATACTTAGGGGAGAATAATACATTATGCTTCCGGTGGGAAGAGGATTAGACCTTAAAAATTTAACTGAAGTAAAAGATCAGTTCTTTCAAACTCTCAATCGTTTTATTCCCGTATTCGAGGTTTCTCTAGCACTCGCCGGGGGTGGCTGTAAGGCGTTTTATGCACTCGGTGTAGGGAAAGTACTTCGGGACTGGGGAGTCCGATTCAATGAGGTATCAGGAGTCTCTGCGGGAGCCGCAATGGCAATGAGTGTTCTTTCCGAAAGTGAGGAGCAAACTGTTGAGTACTTTGAAGAGATCACCAAACGGAATTCTAGCAATTTTCATTTTTCCAATTTACTGCGAGGGGAGAGAACTTTTCCTCACGAAGAAATGTATCGACGGGGAATCCGATTTGGGATGCACTTCGATAAAATATTATCCTCAGGCGCTAAAGTCATCATACATACAGTTAGGGCTCATCCAAAAGAAAATTCGTTAAAGAATAAATTTCGGTTAGCTCGGTTAATTAGTGAAACAGGCAGAGCTTTTCTTCAGGATGATCGCGATAAGTCAGATGGTAAGCCAGGTACTCGCTTAGCAGAGATCATGAAAAAGTGGAATATGGAAGATGTAGATTTTACCGAGAAAGATTTTACGAATCCAGAGATCATCGAACAATTTATACTCAACTCATCTTCTATTCCACCGATTGTTGATTTTCAGTCTGTTAATAATGAGTACTTTTTAGATGGTGGACTCACAAACAACTTAGTCATAGAAAAGTTTTCACCGAATGCAAAGATCATAGGCATTTACTATGAGCCAGGAACGATCGTAGGAAAAGATCCTGATCTTCTGAAGCGAACATATTTAATTAAACCTTCCAAAAAGTTACCGATTAGTTCTTTTGATTATACAAACCCGGTGGGTGTGCGAGAGACTTATGAATTAGGCAAAAAAGATGCAGAAGATCGAAAATCGGAGATACTGGACTATCTAAGAAAAGATGTGAGTTCCTTTATTCCACCTAAAAACTGATCCTCAGGAATGATGAGACTTAGCACCAAAATCAAACGGTTCGCGTCAAATCCATACCAGTCACCTGGATGAATGTAAATATTCTTTTCCAGTAGCAGTCGTTCTGCGACCTCTTCGCTACTGTTAAAACGATCCGCTTTGATTTCAAGCCATGCATACCAACCTGCATTTCCGTTTCTCCAAGTTAACGTTTTGTCTTCTGCAAAGTTTGCTCTAGCCTCGGCTAGATTTCTTTTGATCCGATTTCGTATCTGATTCTGAATTATGGGAGACCATTTCAATAACTCTGGTAATATTTTTTGGATCGGTAAATTCACTGATAAATAAGTATCAGCGAGAAGTTCGAGACCAGAGATTGCTTTCTTTTTGAATTGAGTGTCTCCGTTTACGTGTATCCATCCTAGTTTCATCTGGGGAAGTGCTAGAAGCTTTGAAATTCCATTTAAAATGAAGATGGGTGCACTTATCGAGTTTGGATAAACGTAGGAAGTTTCATCCTCTAAAAAATAAGGTGAAAAAACTTCATCTACTAGAAGCGGAATTTGTGTTTGGCTAGACCAATGAATCCACTCCTGCCATTCCTCTTGCGATAAATGAGATCCCGTTGGATTCGCTGGGTTTACCAAGATGACAGCCTTTGTTTTTGAAGTTAAGGAAGATTTCAAATTTGTAAGAGAATAATTCCACTGTCCATTGTTGGATTCCTCTAACGGATATTCGATCGATTTTATATTTTCAAATTGTGTCAAAAATGAAAAGAGTGGATATCCTGGAGCCGGAATTAGTATTTCATCTCCAGGATTCGTTAAAAGTTTAAATAAGTAAGAGTAACTTTCGGAAGTGCTTGAAGTTAATATTAAGTCATCGGCATTTACATAAACTCCTTTTTTATTATAATAATCGGAAATCGCCAATCTAGCTTCAAACAAACCTTTTTCAGACGGTGTATAATCAGATACTGTCTTCTCATCCATGTTATGTGAAATCACATTCGAAGGAAAATATAAACCCACGGACGTTGGATTAGAATTTATAAGATCTAAAACAGATGTTCCCTCTTTTATTTTTTGATTTTTAATTTTTGTTAGAGCATTTTCTTCCTCGCCTAATCCTATTTCATTAAACCGATCCGAAAAGATGAATTGTTTCATTAGATACGATTTTTGGGATCGAACCTGTTTAGAAAATCATATAAAAAAATGAAATTTAGATTCTTTTTTGACCACCCGGTCAATGATGGTAGAATGGAAATCGTTAACCCACATCCAGATCATCACCCCCTTCACACTGTACAGAAGGAAAAAGCGATTATTTTCATCCTAGCAGCTTTACAATTTCTACATATACTTGACTTCGTTATCATGATGCCACTCGGTCCCGTATTTATGGAAAGTTTTCACATTGGTTCGGCAGAATTTGGTTTTTTAGTATCAGCTTATACTTTTAGCGCAGGGATTTTTGGATTTATTGGTGCCTTTTTTTTAGATCGATTCGATAGAAAACATGCTCTTCTAACCGTTTACACTGGTTTTGCGTTTGGAACTCTGCTCTGTGCATTTGCACCAACGTATAACACATTCTTGGCAGCTCGTATCATTGCCGGAGGTTTCGGTGGAGTCATCGGTGCTCTTGTACTTTCCATTATAGGCGATATCATTCCTATTTTTAGGAGAGGTTTGGCAACCGGAGTTGTCATGTCGGCTTTTTCTGTCGCTTCCGTGATTGGTGTTCCAACCGGATTGTATTTTGCCAATATGTACGGATGGCATTTTCCCTTTTTGGCTTTGGCGATTTTGAGTTTTATTCTGTTGCCAGTGGCAGCGCGGTTACTTCCACGGATTCGAATTCATCTGGACCAACGAAATGACGGAGATAAAAAATGGGACTCGATTCGAACCGTTTTCACTCGAACCTCCCATTATAGATCCTTTGCTTTTATGATCGCACTTATGTTTGGTGGCTTTACTGTAATTCCTTTCTTAAGTCCTTATTTAGTTTCAAATGTGGGACTAACAAAAGAGGAATTGCCATATATCTATTTTTTTGGTGGACTATTTACCTTTTTTACAAGTCGTATCATTGGAAAACTTTCGGATATATATGGAAAATACCCAGTGTATGCGATTCTTGCCGTTTTATCTATCATACCTGTTAGTTTGATTACGAGTATCGGAAAAACTTCACTTCCAGTTGTTGTTGCATTAACTACGGTCTTCATGATCATTGTTTCTGGTCGTATGGTTCCTGCCTTTGCAATGGTAACATCTACTGTAGAACCAAAAATTCGTGGAAGTTTTATGTCGATCAATTCATCCATCCAACAAATTGCATCCGGAGCTGCTTCCTTTATCGCAGGATTAATTTTAACTCAAGAAGTAGACGGATCATTAACAAATTTTGAATTTGTCGGCATGTTAGCTGTTTTTAGTTTATTGTTTAGCGTCTACCTTGCTTCAAAAATAAAGATCGCGGAAGGACCTTCTAGCTAGTTATAGTAGATCATCTCGCAACCGTTTTAACATGTCTAGACTTCCATTTTTTAAGAAACCTAAAAGCATATCTTTCTGCGATGATGTAAGCATTTGTTTTTCTAAAAGTTGATTTAATATTTCAGAAGCAGTGCCGATATCTAGCCCATTCAATTCTGAATAAATAAATTGAATGCTTAGATCGATCCGGTTCTTTTCAGTATAAATAAGTAATTTTTCGGTTAGATCTAGAATCTGACCTTGTCTTTTAATCAACTCTTCCATCGTTGATAAAATCATAAAGATTTCCATATCATCTGCGAATAATACGAGCATATGCTCATATATCTTTGGAGTTTGAATGGGTAATTCGTAAATTGCATCACCTAGCGCACGATAAAGTATAATCTCTTCTTCTGGAGTAAATCCAGTGTACTCTCTTAGGTTAGATACAATATTTGGTGGTAAAATAATTAGAAACTGAGATGCGAGTTCTGGTTCCTTTGAAACCCGAATGAAATACCCAATCGTATCGCATATTTTTTGAAAATTAACATAAGTCCAGTATCGATAACTTTTTACTTTAAAGATGCTTTTATTTTTTCTTTCTCTTGGTGCACTCGCGTTGATACTTTTAAAAGAATTAAAATCTGATTTAAATAGTGCAGCAAGTGTAGCAGGTGTAAATTCTTCTATGATACTTTTTACGATGTTTGGTTCGTTTATATATAAAAAGTAAGTTATTAACTCTTTATTTTCATTCGATTTCGAAAAAAAATCTTCTATTATCGTTGGATTCGATTGATGAAACGCAGACATTCCAACGCCGAAAGTAACTCTTTCCTCTAAAAATAATTTAAATTTTTTATCTGCGAAACAATGAACATCCGCTAACTCGTCCGCGGTTTTTTTGGCAAGATAGACTTTGCAATCAGAATTGCAAGGTTGATCTATGTTGACACCCAATGAACAAGTTTCCATAAAATTCTGTTTATTGAACTTCCGGGATTTTTTCCCCACAGTCTCTCATTTCAGGAGAGTATGGGTTTCTTACTTCTTTGTCTTTGGAGACCCAATATTTTTCAACCATAGGGCAGTAGAACTGTTGGTAAGTTTCCGGAAGTTTCACTTCTTTTCTTATTTCTACCAGTAAAAGCGAAAATTTTGAAAGGTCTTCGAAAGAAGCTTCCAGATCCTGAGGATTTTTTGGGAGACTTGCTGTTAGTTGACCTTTCCATTCTTTGATTTTAGGATGCGTTGACTTGTTAAGTGACTCAATACTAGCTTGGATTTGCTCGAGGGACAGTTTTGCGGGTGTCCTGAGAAGTCCTTCGTGCATTTTCTGTGTTTCGGCGAATACTTCGGAAATTAAAGCGACGTCCTGATCCGAATAGGGAATTTTCGCAGACTCGCAAGAGGCGATGAAAAGAACACAGATCATCAGGAACCAGTAAAAAAGTTTCATTTTTTTATAATAATAAAAATGCCAGCACTTTGGAACCTAATTTTTAAAGCAAGAGTTCGTAGAATTCCTATTGCTTTTTTGTCGACAAAGTCGGATTTTCAAGCATGATGACAGAAAAGTCCATCAAGGTATAGAAATAGCATGATCATCGTAGAAGGCATAGGCCACGTCAATATTCCAGTTTCCCAGCTAGAAGCTTCCATTGAGTTTTATCGGGAAATCTTTGATTTCGAGGTGGAATCTAAGAAAGAAACGGAAGCTATTTTGTCATTGGATTCATTTAAAATCCGCCTCGTACAAACTTCTCCAAAAGATCAATCGATGCCTGTCATTAGTTTCGTGATGGATGTAGATGACTTTACCGAAGCGATTTCTGAACTCGAAGAGAAAAATGTGAAAATCGTAAAGGGACCAGAAAGCACAGAAAATGGCGAAAGTCTTACGTTTTCTGATCCGAGCCAAAATTTAATCGAGATTTACTACGAGAACTAATTCGGGTTGATTTTTTAAAAAACATGTTTAATATCCTCTTGGAATGCACCAGGCAACCCAAGAGGAAATCGCAGAACTTGAAGCCATTCGAGATTTCAAAAAAGGCTACGTTTATTTCCTCTCCAGCTTTCAATCCTTAGTAGCGAGTTTTATTCAGTTTTTAACATCTGGATCTATCTCCGAACAGAACAAAAGAGACCTTCTGCCTTACCGAAAGGCACTCGACCAAGAACTAAATAATAGTCAGAAACAAATCAAAGATATCATCTTTAATTTAGATGAGAAACACATGTATCCAATGGTGAAAAAGGAATACTCGCGTTATTTTCAAGGTGGGTATGCGGATGGTCCTAGGACGGATTATGTTCAGTTTCACTTAATTTTTGAAATGTTACGAAACTTCACGATCGATTCTCGTGCGAGTTGGACAGAAATAAAAAAATCAATTTTGAGTGGTGCCTTTCATGACCCTGTTTTCCGAGATGATTCCCTACTCAATTTCAGAATCAATGCCGCTCTTGAAAAATTAGATTTACTTGGAATATTCTTAAAAAGGATGGCTTACGTTTTAGGGATCGAAAATTATAATCAAATTTTAGAAACTAGAGTCAGCAAACACAAGTTTCGTGAAAATATTGTATATAAATTATCATCTATTTTCAGTGAGAATCTTTATGAGGGAAATGTTCCCGTAGAGAATGAAGACTCTGGCCCATTACCAGGACAGGAACTCGATATGCAGATTCATGCTCCTGTCGCAGCTAAAAAAGAACAAAAAATGGCGCAGCCAAAGGTTGAAAAAAAACCAGAAGATTCTATTGTCAATTTTATTCAGGCTTATGGAAAATACTCTTGGAATTCCGATCAGCATTACTTTTTTCGATACGAAATTGATAAATACTTAACAGAAAGAGCATTTTTTAAACAAACAATTAGTATGGATATACATTTAGGTGCCGATGAACAAATGTTACGTTCCGAGCTAATCAAATCTTTATCAAGTATTAAAAGGAAAACTAAATCTAGCGAAGAATATGAAACAGACTATCTTGCTTTTTTGAACAATTTTTTTGATTTTATTGAAAATATCGTAATTATGAATTTAGGAATACCTAATCAGCTTCGCTGGGTTTTTTTGTTTCATATCGGACCATCTCATTTTTATATGATCGTAAAAAAATTCTTAATGGAAGTCAATACAGGTTACCTTCATGTTCAATCCTTGGATGGAAAAAAGGTAACTCGTGTTATTCCTGGTGAAGTGGTAAAGAAACATGTTGTTGATTATTGGAATAAAATTATTCTTCCAAATGTTGGTGAAGAAAAAAACAATCTCGCATTATTAAAGAGAATTGCCGAGGTTGTTGCAGAAAAGTATAAAGAAGCCTCGGCACGTGCGATGGAAGAATATGAGAAATTACCAGCAGATGTGAAGGCTAGTAAAAGGATCGATGAACTGTTTAGGGAAAATATGAATCATTGGATGGGTGCGGCAAATATAATCGTGTTTAAAAGATTTGTAAAAAATAAATCGATTTAAATTTTAACAGTACAAGTTGCCGAACCTGCAGTTAAATAAAACTGGGATGTATATCCAGAAGGAAGCGGAACAGTTGGATCTCGTTGTAAAATAAAATCTGTCGCCAAACAGCTTCTGTTAAATAAACGAACGGTAACAATACTTTCGCAAGTAATTGTTAGATTGGCGTTCCCAAATATGACATCTGTTCTAAATGCTTTTGTTTCTGTACCTGAGAACTCAATGCTTTTACTTTCGCCCTGCTTTATCTCATTTTCAGTGCCGTATTGATTTCCGGCTGCCTGGTAGCAGTCGATGAAAAAATCCGTTCCTGCACAATTGAATCCAGAGGAAGTCCCAGCAGGACAGGAACCGCCGGATTTTGATACAGTAATAAAACCTGAGTATGCACCATCAGGAACCGAGGTATAAAGTTCAGTTCCTAAATTTGCAGAAATGGTGCTTTGTATCTCATTGAATCGAACCACAGTATCGATTCCGAAATTTGACCCCTTGATTACGACTTCTGTCGGTGGATAGATGCCATTGTCATTATTCTGTCGAGGAGTTCCGATCTGGGGCGTCACAGAAGAAATGACCGGAGGATTGGCTATCAGTGCCGCCAATGCATCATCCGAATTCCCCTTAGAACAGGCGGAAAGAGAAAGAACTACTTCCAAAACGAAATAGAATAAGATTTTCTTCTTCATTCTTATGATGAACCTATTCCATTATCGGATTTTCTTTGCCTGATTTCATTTCTATTTTTTCCATGGAAAAGAAATCTATGTCCCTGATCCAGTTTGAGTTAGTAAATGATTATGTCGCAAAAATAACCTTCCACCGTCCCGAAGCGAAAAATGCGATTTCGAGGGCCTTCCTATCCGAATTCTGGAACTATTTGAAGGAAGTCCCAAAAACCGAAGCGAGAGTACTTTTGATCACGGGAGAGGGCGATTCTTTTTGCGCGGGTGCCGATTTAAAGGAACGGGCCGACTGGAAGGAAGCGGATGTGATCCATTTTCTAAACGACTTTCGGGATTGTTTGTTTGATCTGGAAAACCTACCCATACCCACGATTGCCTGTATCAATGGGTTTGCTTTTGGCGGCGGATTGGAATTGGCTCTCGCATGTGATTTAAGGTATGCATCGGTTTCTGCCCTTGTGGGTCTAACGGAAACGAAACTGGGAATCATTCCCGGTGCTGGCGGGACGCAACGTTTAACGCGCCTCTTAGGATCGCAATTGGCAAAGGAATGGATTTTTTGTGCAAAAAAAATTACCGCCAAAGTAGGTTTAGAAAAAGGTCTTTTCGCGGATGTTTTTGAGCAGGAAATTTTGATGAATTCTTGTTTGGCGGTCGCCACAGATATTTCGGAATCAGCGCCAATAGCAGTAAAAGCCTCTAAAAAAGCGATCCGTGGAGCAATGAGTTTAGAGATCGAAAGTGGAATGGAATGGGAACGGCTTTGTTATTTTGAGACGATCCGCACTAAAGATAGAGTTGAAGCATTAAAAGCTTTTAAAGAAAAAAGAAAACCAAATTTTATTGGAGAGTAAATTGTGATCTTAACGGGAAAAGAGATTCTAAAAAGATTAGGAACAGATATTAAAATAGATCCCTACGATCAAAAATTATTGAACCCAAATTCTTACAATCTATGTCTACATGAGGAATTATTAGTATATACTAAATTTCCTTTGGATATGAAGCAGCCAAATCCCACAGAGAAGTTGATTATCCCTGCAGAGGGATTTTTACTTGAGCCAGGGAAGTTATACTTAGGAAGGACCATTGAGTTTACCGAAACTCATAATTTGGTGCCCATGTTAGAAGGTAGGTCTTCCATCGGTCGATTGGGAATGTTCGTGCATATTACGGCAGGGTTTGGTGATGTCGGATTTAAAGGATTTTGGACATTAGAAATCCAAGTCATTCATCCATTGCGAGTCTATGCGGGAGTTCAGATATGCCAGATCTTCTATCATACTGTCGAAGGTCAAATTGAGGAATACAAATCGGGAAAATACCAAGCGAACCAAGGGATCCAGCCCTCATTGCTTTACAAAGATTTTGAGTAAAGATTGGCCTGAGTATCTAAGGATTCTCAGGCTAATCCTCCTGATTATTTTTTTGTTTTAAAAGTACAGTCCCATTTCGGATCGTCCAGGTTAACGCCAGCTAACTTGACCCAAGAATTGGTTTTACCGATAAAAGAAAGGGAACAAAGTGTACCCTTAAGGTCTAGTTTGTTTCCACCTTCCAGGGAAGTAAATTTCCCACAATAGGTTTTACCATCTCGAGGGTTATAAATTTTACCGTTCTTATAAACACCTTCACCCGAATAATCAAATCCTGTTATGAATACCATACCGAGATTGGGACGTGTTCTTAACTTTGGGTCTTCATTATTGTGATCCAAGAAAGGAGTTCCTACGACACCTTTGTCTTTGTCTTTTTCTGGATACGCATTGTCTTTGATGCACACCGTTTTACCGCAGTATTTATCACCGCATTTAAAAATTTCAATAACGGAATCCTTTTCCGGTGGTAAATAGCGCCCAATAGCCACATCAGCTTCCTGTGCAGAGATCGACTGAGTTAAACCAAATGCAAAAATTCCTACGCAAAATACTTGTTTAAAATTCATACTCATCCTTAGCTCATCTTGAGTTTTGATTCCCATATTTTACAGAAGTTCTTGGACTCTGGCAAGCTGGTTTTCTGCCTTTTTCGGATTTGAGATAAATATATGTCTGAACAATATGCTTGAATTATTAGCAAATTGCAGGTCCTATGGGAAGATGAGTATGATTCGTTTTTTCGGAAAAGATAAGTTAACACAATTTTTGAAGGAAAACCGCGATCAGTTAGAACGAAAGCTCATCACCAACCAGCCCATCCAGATCTCTCCCTCGGCAGAAATGGAAAATCTATTTCGTTTCCAAGGGCGCTTACGTAAATTCATCGTGGAATCTGCCGATTCGATTTCCACATCCATTTTGGCTTCCACGGCCAGCTTAAAAAATATCCAAAGTTTTCAGTCGGAGATCGTAGACTCTTTGACTCATTTCAGTGATATATCTATGAACTTGGCAAGCAGTGCGGAGGAGCTGGATGCGGTGCTGCATAATGTGTCAGGTCAAGTGAGCGAAGCGATCGACGCATTCGATGAGACTGGAAGGAACACGCAGGATGTGGTTTTGAGTTTACAAGAAACTGTGACCGCCGTCTCCAAAGTTTCCTCTCAATCGCGAATGATAAAAGAGGAAAATGAAAAGAACCAAAAAGAATTTTTGGAACTCTACAGTGACCTAGAACAGATAAGCAATAATATAAATTTAGTGAAAGAAATCTCCGAAAAGACCAACTTATTGGCGTTAAATGCATCAATAGAGGCGGCGAGAGCTGGCGACCAGGGAAGAGGTTTCGCCGTTGTGGCTGATGGCGTTTCAAAACTGGCAGAAAGTACGAAAATAGCCGTCAAAACGATCCAACAATCCGCTGTACAAATCAAACAACGATTCAATCACTGGCAAGAAAACTCTGTCAAAAGAGTGAAGTCAATTAATGAAATTATAGATGAAATAGAAATTATTAATATCTCGATTTCCGGAAATCAAAATGAGTCTTCGTTCACTTATGAAAAAATTACAGAACTCATCAAAGAGTTTCATGAACTACAAGTAAAATTAAAAGAGATAGGTCAGGCATCCGAGAATATTGCTAATGATTCTACACATATTTCTGAGAAAGTCCAAGTCCTCTCAGAAAAAAGCCAAAGTACAAAAAATGACTTTGATTTTATCTTTGGAAAAATTCAGGACACAGTAAAAACGATCACAGACCAAAATTCAATATGGTTACTAGAATTTATTTTTGCTCGCCGAGTCGATCATATCAATTGGGTCAAGGCAGTTGATAAAGCGATAGCAGCAAATGATCCGTTACTTTTACCTCAGTTAAATCATACATTATGTAAAATGGGACTATGGTATTATCAAAGTGAAGTAATGGATCAAAAACAAGCTCAGATTCATCAGAAATTAGAAGATCCTCATCATAAACTTCACGCTTCCGCGATCGAGATCAAAAGTGCAATGGTAAGTGGAGATACACAAAAAATAAAATCGGAAAGACAGAGACTGCAAGAATACTTTCAGCTACTTTCCGATATATTCGACGAATATTTAAAATTCTTAGAGAATAAATCCCTAGAAGTAAATACAGAAAAAAGCTACTAACTGGCGCTAGTAGCCTTCTCAAGTAACTTTGTCAATTTTACTACGTTTTTGTTTTCCGAGTCTATGGCCTGTGCCTTCGTAACATAAGTTAGCGCACGGTCAAAATTACCCATCAGTCTACTTACATCCGCAAGATTAACAATGTTTTGTAAATTTTCTGGCTCTAATTTATGTGCTTCATGTGCTGCATCTAAAGCATTTTGATAGTTTCCAAGTTTTTTCTCTGACATCGCCAAATAATACCAATACTCAGAAATACCGGAATTTTCCTTTAAAAACTCTTTCAGTACTTTTGACGCGACATTGTATTCCTTTCCTTTGTAACTAACCAGTCCTAAAAATTTATTCATTTTCTGGTTGGATGAGTCACCTTGAAAAGCTTTGAACATGACATCAATTGCTTGTTCAATATTTCCGTTTTGATAATAAACTTTCGCTTCCTCAAAAGCGCTGGCAGTAGTTAGAGAATGATCCCAATCCTCTTTGGGCGAATCAAAGAGATTCTCTGTTGTTACTTCAACTGGACGTGGAGTCTCTTTGATAGGCGTGCCTTCCACATTTTCAGCTTTGTAAGTAATACTTAACATGGACATATCATCCGTTAACTCACCTAATTTTTTGAGTAAGTTTTCCGTTTCATAAATATCACCGCCAGCTTCCTCTACATACTTGAGTACTAGGAATTCATCTTCGTTGATTGTTCTTACGTCTTCATCTGGCGTAAGATCGATGTCATCACGGCCATCCGATGCAAGAATTACTTTGTCACCAGGAAGTAACTGGAATGTATGCACTTCAAATGGATACTCGGAATCCAAACCTAGTTTTCTTAATTTCAATTCCTCTTCAATGAAAGATGCTTTACCATCTCTATAAAGAATACTGAAAGGATGTTCTGCATTAAAATACCAGATTTTCCCAGTGTCATCATCAATGAGCATAACCGTCGCAGATATAACCATTGTTCCACTAAAAGTTTTAAAAACCATATTTACTTCTTCGTAGACATCGGTTAACCATTCTTCCGGTGAGCGGTTTAATATTCGCTTGTTGCCTGCGGAACGCGCCATAATCGAATTCATTACGACACCCATCACGAGTGATCCACCAGCACCCTGCATGGATTTACCCATCGCATCACCATTCATAATCATCGTATAACGTCGGAAATCGTCGGGTTTACCTAGTTTAAGGTTACCAGTGATACAGATGTCACCACCTAAGTCTCCAGTTTTGTTTCTGAATTCGAAGGTTTTCTTTTGATGAACAAAAAACTCCGACTTGATGTTTGGCGATTTATTGGCATTAAAAAAAAGTGGTTTCGCGAGTAGGGAGGTTAAGAAATAATCACCATCTTGTTGAACTTTCAGTCGATGAATTTCATCCATTTTTTCCTGTAATTCTTTGGTTCTTTCTTTAACCTTCGCTTCCAGATTTTCTGCGTAATCTTGTAATTCTCTTCGCGCATCCCGAATCGATGTCACCATACCATTAAAAGACTCTGTCAGATAACCTATTTCATCGTTTACTTGAATCGAAACTTCGACTTCCATATTTCCCTGGTTCACTTTTTCTACCCCAGCGAGGAGACTATATAATGGATTTACTAACGTCGAACGGAAGAATAGAGGGAAAACTACTAGAAGCACTACAAGTACGATCGCGAGAATGATTAATTCTAGTCTGGCTGATTTATGCATGTACTCTCGATAATCTCGATAGTCATAGCCGACTTCACGAATGACTTTCTTTTTTGTATCGTAAGCCATATAAGCCACGTAATGCGAAATGCCATCTAAATCTTTTCGATAATGTCTGGTAAGATCAGGTTTAAAGTAACGAAAAAACTTTAGAAATTCTAATCGCAAATCACGTTGGGATATTTCTTTTCCATCCCATTTACATTCCTCGATGTGAGAGAGAATGGCATCTTTGAAAGCACTTACATTTTTTACTTTTGTAATATATTCAGTACCTTCTGCACAAAACTGGTCAACAGAAATGTCTGAGAGCTTATTTGTGTTTATAAAGGTATTTTTATTTAATTTATCAATAAGTTGATTTACCGCAATTTTTAGTTCTGCATTTTCTAAATCTGGATTTTCCTCTAGAAAGGTAAGAATGGAATTTTTATAACCTTCAAAGAAGTAAGGGGTTTTATTTACGATTTCAGTCAGGGACTTTCGAAATCCGTTAGGTGGTAAATTAGAAATTTCTGTGTATAACTCTGTATTATACAAGTCAGCTTGAACAAGAGGAAGATCTAGTTGGATATTGTCAGGATAAAGATTTTTTTTGATGGATTCCGTTTGCCTATCATATTCAAGAATGAACAAGATATCTGGAGATTTTTCGCCACCTTCCAATGCGCGAAGTGATTTCTGAACAGAATAATTGTCGAAGGCGGCTTCTTTCTCTCTATCCACTAAAAAGCTAAAAGCTTGCATGATAAGCAACATTGTAATAAATGAAATACCTACAATTTTTACCATGAAGGTGGTTCTTTCGTTGCTCGTATTTATGAATACCAAAGTGATTAAAAAGAAAGCAAGTGTGAAAAGAAGAACAAGGGCAGTAAGATAAGTTGATCGCTCCATTGCCCCATCCCGGCTCATAACGTTCGTTATGTTGGGTACAATGGCAGCTACTAAAGCCGCAAGAACCATTGCAAATAAGGATCTTCGTTTGCCCTTTCCCATTTTGTAAATTCGATAAGCGGGAAGTATAATAAATGCAAGTAAAGAGAATGCGACGATACAAATACCTAAAATTTTACTAGCTCGTTCAGCATTAAAATCCCAATGGTGTGCCGTGAAGTGATATTTTTTTTCGCTGATCGCAGTTTGATATACAAACCAGACTACTACTATGGTCGCAATTGTATAAGTGGCATAAACGAGTAAGTTGGCATATTTTTTATCCTGATTGTCCGGAAAACGAAAGAAAAATTGGCCAAAGTGAATGGTTCCATATAAAATTAGACCACCAGTCAACCAACGATGGTAAGCGGCAATCGGATGATAGTAAAATGCGGCGATTAAGTAACCTAACTGAAATAAGCTAAGATATAAGCAGGCAAGCCCAAGGTGTTTTGTAGATTCAGTTTTGTCCTTTAGAGTAAGAAAAAAGACAGAGAGTATACCAATGAGGACAGTAACGATCAAACTTCCGAAGGTATAATAATTAGTAAGAATGTGATGGATGGATAGTGTGTTTTCACTCATAGTGGGGTCTTCTGGAAAAGAGGGTATTTCTGCAAAATCGTAACAAGATTGCTACTGAAAGCAATACATTTTCCAATAATTAGGCGATTCGTATGATTCCAACGAACCACCTCATATGGATTCCGGGAGCATTTCAAGGAAAGCTACTTGTTAGGAATGAAACAATCTATACCATCGTATTTCATTTTTGTTTTCAGACTTTCCGCCTTCGTCCTGTCAGCGAAATCCCCTACTTGTACGACATATTTTCCTTCTCTTGGATAAACAAACACGGATTGATTGTATTCAGTTTTTAGAGTTTCCTTATACTTATTGGCACGCTCTTGCTCTTTAAAAACCCCAACCTGAACGGTGTATCCTTTTGGGTTATTACCAACTGCAACCGGAGGTTTTGATGTGATGTTACCAGGTTTAATTGGTGTTATCTTTTCTGGTTTTGTAGGAACATCGTCCAATAAGTCAGCGTCATCTAACTCGTTGTCCATGTCCTCGGCAGTCTCTCCCTTTTTCAAAACGCGGATGCCCACTTTCGTGATTCCCTTTCTTTAAACTCTAAAACTTCAGCTGTTTTTTCCGAAACGTCTACAATTCTTTCGTCAACAAAAGGACCACGATCGTTGATTCGAACAATGACTTCTTTATTGTTTTCTAAATTTTGAATTTTTACCATGGAACCGATTGGCAACGTTCTATGAGCTCCAGTCAGCTTGGTTCTATCAAAAGGTTCACCACTTGCCGTAGCTCTTCCTTGAAATTTTATCCCATACCAGGAAGACAATCCAACTTCATCAAAATTCCCTGTCGAGGTTGCTTTTTTTTCAGGAAGTGAAACCGGTTCATTGACGGATTTTGTTTTCCCATCCATGTCTTCAATCACTGATTTTGCGACAGAGTCTTCGCGATTTTTCTGGGATCTTTCGAAGAATATATCTTCAGGATCGCCGGAGGCACTATAATCTCGTCTTGTTGCATCCGTGGACGAACATGAAATGAGCCATAACATGGTTGAAAAGATAAGGAACTTTTGCATAACACTCCCCTTCTAATGGAATCTTACTTTCTATTTCGGTAGCTTTTTCGATTCTCCTTTAGATTTTTCTTACCAAAATAAAAATTCGACTCGATACTTCTAATGATGGCAACCCCAGAAATACAGATTTTATACAATGAAGCCGTTCGATTGGAGAAGTCGGGTAAGCCAAATGAAGCAAAAGAAAAGTATCTTGAGATCATTAGCAAAGATTCTTTATTTCATCTCGCCTATCAAAACTTAGGTGCAATTTCGGCAAAAGAGGGTAAACATCTTGATGCAATCGAATATTTTTCAAGAGCCATTAAGATTTCCCCTGAATATAAAAATTATTATAACATTGGCGTCTCATTTTATCGCTTAAAAGAATACGAGAAGGCCATTCAGTTTCTCAAACAGGCTCTCCATCATGAAAAGAGATTTGTATTAGGACATCTCTTGCTAGCTCAGATATATCAGATCCTTGAGAATGATGAAAAAACCGAAATATATCTCACAAATGTGATTAAGATGGAACCGAATCACAAATCAGCTTTAGGAGGGCTGGCTATGTATTATTACGAAAGGAATCGTTACCCTGAAAGTCTTCGGATGATCGAAAGATACTTGTTACTCTATCCTGGAAATTCTCAACTCAAATTGATCCAATCAGAAGTTTTAGCTAAACAAGGAAACTATAAGGCATCAGCGAATATGTTAGTTGAAATGACTAAAACGGAAGCTGGTTTTACAAATTTCAATCAGACTTTGGCAAATGCATGGCAGGAAGAGGATGAAATTGCTAAAAAAAGTTTAGAAAGAATTCAAGGAACTGCGAAGAAGAGATTAAAAGAATTTCAGACCAAATTGGAGCTATCGAGAGAAAGCCCAGATGAATTTTCTCCACCTGACCCACAGGAAGCACTCGATCTAAGTTTGCTTTACCTATTCAATGGGAATCCAGAAAAAGCGATGCAATATTTGGTGTTTGCACAAAAGATGAAGGAAAACTCGGATCCTACAGGTTCTTCTTGAAACAGATTTCTTTATTTTTTCTTTTTAGCGTATTTTTCCAGTGTTCGTATCCTGTGAAAAATCAGGAACAGATTGAATCTGATCGGGCGTTTGTTTTCCCTCCATCGGATAGCCCGGTTTTTTTGTGTAACCAACAGGCGATTCTGGCTACGCGTTCAGGGCAAATCGAAAAAGCAGAAAATGCTTTCGAGGATTGCCTTCGGAAAAATCCGTCCCTTGTTGTGACACATCTCAATCGATTGCGACTCTATTTCTTATTAGAAGAATACGAAGTCGCCAAGTTGAAAATTGTAACAGAGTCTCCCAAACCAAACTCCACTCTCTATCTATCAATTCTAGAAGAACTACAAAAATCCTTTCGATCTGAGGAAAGGGTCATCGTCCTGGATGCACTTTCAAGATTAAAGGGTTGGGAGCTTTTCGCATTTGAAGAGATGGCAAAATACTATATGTCGCAAGGGAATTTGCAATTTGCAGCGAGTTATTGGAACCAAATTTTAGAAGTAAATCCATTCTATGAAGAGGCATTGTATGGAATGATTGAAATTCAAAGTGAATTAGGCAAATGGCATACAGTTCTTGATTATGCGAAGTCGCTTTCAGTGGCAGCGAAAAAGAACAAAGAATTTCATTTTTACTACGTAAAAGCAAATTTTGAACTCGAAAGATATTCCGAGGCCTTGAAATGGATCCAATCAGCCAGTGCCAATGAGAAATCACAGATTACATTTCTTGAGTTATGGAGGGATTGTTTATTATTAACGAAGGATCAACCAAATTGGGAGCCATTGCTTCCTTATTATAGAAAAATAAAATCCCAAGGGTATACCATACCAGAATCTATTTTTTTTCCAACAATGGATCCAACAAACAGAGAACTACGGAAGGCCATCCGATCGGGTAGACAATAAATCTAGTTTTCGAAGAATTCTTTCAGCCTGTTTTACTTTCAATACATTATGCGTTCGTATCCAAGGTACTTTCTTTTGTAACAGATACATCTCTACTGCTAAAGTAACAAACTCTCTTTCAGAGGCTGGAATTCCACCAACAGAATTTCCTAAGAATGATTTTCTTGAAACGCTGACCATAAGATTTGGAAACTCGGAAAGTAAACTATCGATATTTCTTAGAACTGCAAATGAAACCTCTGGATCATCGCTTAAAAAAAATCCCATACCCGGATCAAAATAAATTCTATGTTCTTGGATTCCCCAGTCCATCAATTCCTTTTTTCGATCCCAAAAGAATGCTTTAATTTTTGCGATAACATTGGATGGCGTAAGATTGGAGTTTTGTTTGGCGATGCCGAGTGTATGAGAGTGCATTACCAGGAGAGCCACTGTTTTATGTTTCATTAAATCCTCTTGCAAAACTCGTTTAGAGTCAACATGAGTGAATCCGCTGATATCATTCAGGCAGCCGACGCCATATTCCAAAGCTAACTTCTGAACTGAGGGCCGAAAACTATCAATGCTGATTTTTGCTTTTTCTTTCTTTAACAAAGGAAGGACCGAGGAGATTCGATGCCATTCTTCTGTTTCTTCGACAAGAAAGGCACTCACGTTGGAAGATTGACCTGAAACTTCAATCCAATCTGCTCCCGACTGGAGAAGTCCCAAAGCTTTCTGGTTTGCTTGATTCGACGAGAGGAAGTCACCTCCATCGGAAAATGAGTCTGCCGTTATATTCAGTATTCCGAAACATTCACTCATGAATGGAAGCGTCCCCTTTCAAGGATTGCCTGACAAATCCTTCTTTTTTACCTTGGCAGATTTTTCCTAGAGGCCGATAGAAGGAAGGTAAAGGCAGATGAAAAAAGCATTCTTTTTATACATAATTTTGGGCCTGGGCTTACTCTCTCAACCCCTGCCAAAAGTGGGCGATGTGCGTTTTTATGGTCCACTCAACACGCAAAATGTTGAATACAATCCGATTATCTCACCAACGGGTCGCTATTTGGTATTCCAATCGAATCGCCCCGGAGGGGAGGGCGGAATGGACATATGGGTTAGCGAAAATGCAAGCTATCCTGATCGAATGAAGTTACCGTTATGGGATTCACCGAAAAATTTCAGAGAATTGAATACACCAAATTTTGAAGGAATGTTTTCGGTTCTTTTTAATGAAGAAGAAAAACCGTATGAGCTTTATTTTACTTCAACCAGATATGAAGATCCGAGAGATCGGAAAAAAAATCGTGAGGGATATGACGGTTTAAATATTTATTATACAAAAATAAATCCTCGGACTGGACTTTGGTCACTCCCAATCCACCTAAACGAAATCAATTCAAATTTTGAAGATAAAATGCCAGCGATATCACCTGATGGTTGTAATATGGTTTTTTCCTCTAATCGTCCAGGTGGACAGGGCGGTTATGATCTCTGGATATCGAAAAGAAATCCATTGACAAAAATTGAAAACATAGAACCGACAAGAGATAAAGTAAGATTAACATGTACAGATGGCATTTGGCAAAAGCCAATTGCCCTCGGAAGTTCAATCAATACGAAAAATGATGAGATTAGTCCCTATTACCACTGGGATGGGAATCGAATTTATTTTAGTTCAAATCGAGATGACAAATATAAGAAATTCAGCTTTTATTATTCTGAATTTGACAGTCAAACGAATCAATTTCAAAAACCAATCTTACTCGGTTTTCCTTTTAACACAAAACAAGAATTAAGTGCAGATTCGACTGGATTCCCTTTTGACACACCCGCTGATTACTCGACATACAGTTTATGGGAAGAAAGTGACAACGAAGGTATCTCCGTCACTCATGATGATCTTTGGTTTTATTTTTCATCGAATCGTCCAGGTGGTGAAGGACAATTTGACATTCATCGAACACAGGTACCGGAAGATTTAAGAAGAAGTTATGAGTTTATTTTTCGAGGACTCGTACTGGATGGCTCTGAAGCGATCATGATCGGTCTGGATGCAACTCTTAAAATATTTGATGAAACTAAACCGATTCAAGTGATTACATCAAAACGAATCGGCGGTGACCTAACTGGAGAAAATGTAGAAAACTTTAAAACAACTATAAAAACCGGAAAACTCTATCGCGTCGAAGTGAGCTCACCTGGATTCCAACCAACAGAGGTTTTATTAGACCTTCGAGGTAATGTGGGAAAGGAGAAGGAGCAGTATTCACGTATATTGCTTATGCCAATTAAACCGATCAAAGAAGAAAGACCGGATAAAACGATTAAAGGAATTCGATTTATAGTAAAAGACAAAAAAACAGATTTGATCATACCGAATGCTGAGATGGTCTATTTTGATGATTTAACAAGAAAAGGAAAAATCATTCCTTCGAAAGATAACGCATTCCGCCTTGATGTTACTCCGACCATAGGTTTCGAGATTCTGGCAAAAGCAAAAGGATACAAACAAGATACTTTTATTTATACACAGAATCAGATATCTGAGCTAGATGGAAAAGAGACCGTTTTGTATTTAAGAAACCAGAATGATTTTGATAGCCTTTATAACACGATCATTTATTTCCCTTTCAATGAACGAACGATAAGTGACACCGACAAAAAGCAGTTAGATTTATTGGCTGATTATTTGATTCGCAATAAGAATGAGGTCATCGAAATCGGAGGCCATACGGACAATGTTGGCAATAAAGACTACAATGTTGCACTCAGTGAAGATCGTGCAGCGGCAGTTTATCAATACTTACGTGAAAAAGGTGTAGCCAGAGAAAAAATGAAAATACAGGCTTATTATTATTCGCAACCTCTCTCTGACAATGAGACAGAAGATGGGCGAGCTAAGAATAGAAGAGTGAACTTCAAAAAAATAGAATGAAATGATTCAACCTATAAAAACACATTTTCAGACGGATCGTGAGTTCCAACCGCTTGCAGCAAAAAATAATCTTCCTGAGTTTTTTAAAGCTAGGATGTCTGCGGAGGGACTTTTTTTAAAGGGTTTTGATTCTGAGATAAAGTTGAAATATAAAGGCAATCGTCCAGATGGTTCACATATATTTGAGTTGGACCTAGCATTCGAGATCCCGGGAAATTCTTTTACCATTTATACTACACCTTCTTACCATGCAGAGATCGATTATGAGCTCATCAGTCAAAAAGATAGTTTAATACTTGGAAGATTTCTCAATGCTCGTCAAACTTTGCAAACGCGCGGAGAAGATAGAAATAGTAAGGTTTTTGGAAATGTTCTTGCATCAAATTTTTTAATAGCTAAGACAAATATTGATTTCTCGCGTCTAACTGGAGTAAGTTCGCAGGTTATTTTAACGGATATCCATAGAAATATTTTAAAAGATTATCCAAAATCGAAAGTTGTTTTTTTTGCTAATACAGAACATGGCGAAGAAGTTCAGCTACTTAAAGAAAACAGAAAACCTATCTATATGATCAATTCAGCGATTATGGAATCCTTGAAGGCTCAGGAGATTTTTGATCCAAAGTCATCCTTCGAAGAAGATTTTATCATCGAAGACAAAATCGCAGAATATAAACGGAAAAAAATGGATTCATTTATAATGTATCCTATTTTCATTCGAATGAAGGAATTGCACTTCTTTGCTTACTTGACTTTTGATCAAGAGAGATCGCCTGTTCCTTTTGAAGTATACGAAAAGTATAAAGAGGTTGAAACGACATTCCAAGAGCGAATCATGGATTCTAACACCCACATTTTGGACATAAAACAAAATATTTTCAATGTCTCTCGTGGTGGATTGTCCATTGAGGTTCGAGAAAGAGAGATTATAAAATCACTCAAAGTTAAACCAACTATGACTTTGGATGTTAATTTTAAAATGCAGGCTCCTTTGCGAATGGCTGTCGAGATTAAACATATGGAAGAAGTAAAAGATTATTTTGTTATTGGTTGTCAAATCGTTGGACTAAGCGGGGACAAAAAAGCAAAAGATATTTATTATAGTCTGATCACTTTCTTCAGTTAAAATACCCACGAGGTATTTGAGGCCTATTTTGAAAGAAAAAAAACTTACAACAGAAAACTATAAAGGGACAAGAGATTTTTTTCCCCCAGATATGAAGATCCGGAACTACTTATTTTCCGTGATGAAACGTGTCGTAAAATCATACGGCTATGAAGAATACGATGGTCCTATGATCGAATCCCTTGACTTATATCGCGCAAAGACTGGGGAAGAAATTGTCGGAAAACAAATTTATAATTTTATAGATAAAGGTGGTAGAGAAGTTGCTATTCGACCAGAAATGACGCCAACTGTCGCTCGTATGGTTGCAAGTAAACTTCGGGAATTGCCTCGGCCGATACGTTGGTTTTCTATTCCAAATTTATGGAGATACGAGCAACCAGGACATGGAAGACTTAGGGAACACTGGCAATTGAATGTAGATCTGTTTGGAATTAATCACCATTATGCGGAACTTGAGATTTTGTCATTAGCATGCGATATTTTATTCGCGTTTGGAGCACCTAGGGATTCTTTTCGAGTTAAGGTTTCACATCGGTCATTGTTGGATGAATTTTTTAAAGATGGACTTCAGCTTCGGCCAGAACAATCACACGAAGTATCTAAAATTTTAGATAAAAAAAATAAAATTACAAATGATGAATATGTATCGCTAGTGAATAAAACTATTCCGGAAAACCCAAATGCGATAGAAAAAATTAATCAATTTCTTGCTTCAAATATTTCTGATTTACCAAACATTATTGGAGTAAGTCAGGGAACAATTTCTGCTTTGACGAGTTTGTTTTCAGACCTAAAAAGTGTCGGGTTAGGTGATATGGTTCATTTTGATCCATCTGTCGTGAGAGGTTTTGATTACTATACTGGTTTTATTTTCGAGATATTCGATACGAGTCCGACAAACAAGCGATCTTTATATGGCGGAGGAAGATACGATAATTTGATCGGTCTTTTTTCCAATGAGGAATTATCTGGCACCGGTTTTGGATTAGGTGATGTAACTTTGTTAAATTTTTTACAAACTCATAATTTATTGCCAAATGTCTCCAATCAAAATATAGTATATATTCCCTTTTTGGAAAATGTCAATTTTTTGCACGGACAAACATTGGCAGCAAAATTAAGAAAATCTGGCATTAGTGTAGATTTAGCGTTGGTTAGTCAAAAGATGGGAAAACAACTTTCTTATGCAGAGAAAAAAGGTTACCGATGGATTTTACTTCAGGGCGAAGAAGAAATTACAAAAAATACTGTGACCGTGAAGGATATGTTAAATCGTAGCCAAGAAGAATATACTTTTGACCAAGCAATTGAAAAAATTTCAAAAGAACTGAATAAATGAATCTAATTTCCGATTTTGATCAACGAGCTTCTATTTGGATCAAACAAAATCTCCATCATTCGAATTTATCCTGGTGGTTATCTCGTATCAATCGGGGAGAAGTATTCGCATTAATTTTACTTCCCATGTTGATCCTAAGTAGCAGATACAAACCATTATACATTTCACTGCCCGTTATTATGGTAACAACTTTCTTTACAGATCGTTTTGTATTATTTTTAAAAAAATATTTCGCAAGAAAAAGACCACTCATAAGCGTGATGGGTAAAACTGATTCTAATCCAGATATGAAACATTCATTTCCTTCTGCACATAGTGCCAATTCATTAGTTGTTGGAACGATTTTGGTATTTGGATTTGGGGAGACTGCGTATTTCTTGTTGTTTAGCTTATTCGCTGGTGTAGGTAGATTGTTAACTTTACATCATTTCATAAGTGATATTATCGGCGGTTGGATCATAGGCTTCTTAATGGGATCATTGGGAATTTTATGTTTGAAATTGATCCAATTTTACTTTAACTAACTCGAGGGAATAACATGAAAATAATCGGACAGTTTTTTACTTTTTGTTTAGTTTATCTTTTTTATTTACCTTTTAAAATTCTTCCCTATAAGATGTGTTTGTCATACGGAGTTTTTCTAACGAGACTCATTTTTCCGATCGCGAAAAAACATCGAAAGATTGCTGCAGAGAATCTAAAATTCGCATTTCCGGAGAAAACGGAAGAAGATATCAACATCCTAGTGAAGAGACATTTTGATCATTTAGGTCATCTTCTGGCCCACACTCTATGGGCTCCGAGAATGACGAGGGAATGGTTAGACAAATACCTAGTTCTGGATTCAGAAAGTTTAGGGATAGAAGAAGAGACCAAGAAACAAGGTGTAGGTGTCGTATTAATATCTGGGCACTTAGGCACTTGGGAAATTCTAGTTCAATTCTTAGGAATCCGAATGAAGGGTGGTGGAATTTATAAAAAAGTGCGCAATCCTTTTGTTGATAAACTATTATATAATATGCGCTCTAAAAATGGCATTGTTCTCGTGCCAGTAGAAGAGTCTTCTCAAGTGGTTAAAATGTTAAAACAAGGTTATTGGGTTGGATTTGGTTCTGATCAAAATGCCGGACAAGCAGGAATTTTTGTTCCTTTTATGAATCGTCAAGCATCTACCTTTGTAGGACCTGCATTAATGGCTTATCTAACAGGCGCTAAAATGCTATATTACTCTGTCTTAAGTGGTGAAGATGGGAAAGTAATCGTGCGAGTGAAAGATTTAGGTTTTGTGGATAAAAAATTATACCCTACGAAAGAACAGGTACTAAGACATTATACGGAACTTTGGACGAGGACTTTAGAACAGGAAGTTCGACTTTACCCTGAACAATATTTTTGGGTTCACAGAAGATGGAGAACTCAACCAAAATCGAATTAAAACTTTTTCAATCATTGTAGAAGGCGGAGTAATTTCCTTCTACAATAAGTTTGTTACCCGAGTAAAGAAAGTACTCCCTTGTGACGAATTGTTCCCGCATCTGCTATCAAACAGGTGTTAATAATTTCATCTTCCAGATTGATATGAAACTGTTTTTCTTTGTTCATAAACAATTTTAAAAAATTTAAAATATTCTTAGCATACATCTTACTGGAATCCATGGGTAACGTGCTTGGAAGATTAGAATTACCGATGACGGTAACCCCTTGATGGAGAATGGTCTTATCATTTTGTGTAACTTCACAATTACCACCCATCACAGCGGCTAAATCTACAATGACCGAACCTTGGCGCATCGACTCTACCATTTCTTTCGTTATGAGAATAGGCGCTTTCTTTCCAGGTATAAGGGCCGTGGTAATGATGACGTCAGCTTTTTCTGCGAACTTTGCGATCGCCTCTTTTTGGCGACGTTTATAGTCTTCTGATTGTTCGACTGCATAACCACCGCTAGTTGAAGCATCAGCTGCACCTTCCACTTCAACAAATTTTGCGCCAAGAGACATGCACTGTTCTTTTACTTCAGGACGCGTATCAAATACATCTACTACCGCTCCAAGTCTTCGCGAG
>Ga0209277_10000147_pt1 | contig 37172 bp, 32 predicted proteins | sample JI81AbrownDNA_FD_187503 | JGI IMG/M metagenome (GOLD analysis project Ga0209277, IMG submission 187503) | Wastewater effluent complex algal communities from Wisconsin, to seasonally profile nutrient transformation and Carbon sequestration -... | ecosystem: Engineered > WWTP > Effluent > Algae... | reverse complement strand
ATAATGGAATAAAAAAAATAATTGGCATATGGACAGGCGTTACCCTGTCCATATGGTTGCATCATTTACCGAATTCTACATCGAGCGTGTTAGGGATAAACGCAGACGCTTTGGTTTAGGTGGTTTAGGTGTACGTGTAGTAGCACGGAGTTCACCGCGGAGTTTATTCAACTCAGCAATAACAGCATCATCAATGGTTTTGTTGTCGTACATGATTTTTGTCAACATAGCCAAAGCGATACGGCTGCCGTGATATAAACGATGACGTACGTTTTCCCGTGCATCCCAACGCATAGCTTCTTCATCGCTCCATTTAGGATTGAATGATAAGTATTTGTGCAGTAACGTAGGTGATGCTAATACACTGGCCAATAACCGCAATGCAGGTTGGTCATGTCGTGCACGGAACTCCGTTGTAACCCACACTTCCTTTTGTTTATCGGTTAAACCAAAACGACTAATGAACGCTAGTTGTCCTTTCTTCCACAGTGTTTCTGCCCATTGGGAATCCGGGAACAACACTAAGCGACCATAACGACCTTCTTCTTTAGGGCCAACATAACGGATGATCCATCCATTGGTAGGGGTTGCTACAGCCATGTCGGGTGACCACGCCACGTTGGAAGCAATGACTACATTGCCTGTACCGCCGTGTTCATCTAATTCGTCAGCAGTGAGCAATAGTGCTTTTTGTAAAGCATTTTGTGTAAGCTTTTCTAACTCACCGCTTTCTTTAGCAGCTTGGAGTTGGGATTGTAAAGATTTGTTCAATTCATTCACCTTTCTGTGTGTGTATGTGGCACGGTAATGCGCACGCCATTGTTATCAATATATCTGGAGAACCACGATGTCACAATCAATTGGGCAACGCTATCGTCAAACTATATCGTTAGAGGGACTTGTAGATGGCAAAGCCCATCGTGAGTTTGAATACACGTTTTATGTCAAGTTAACCGACATGGCACAATTAAAAGATGCGTTTTTAATAGAGACTCATGAACAATGGAAAATACCCATTGACACAGAAGCCCACGTACGTACACGCATACGTTTAACCGATAGCCGTCGTGCTACCATGACAACTAAACAATATAAGGATGGTGTGCTGGGCGCTATCGAAGTTGATTGCGATATATCCATGGATCTGTTTTCTCACTTACGCCTATGCGGGCGGGATGGTTATAAGAAAATTAGACATTGTTTTAAAATTCCTAATAGTGAACGTATCTGGGAAATCGATGTGTTTTTAACACCTACTGGTGCTTACCATCCATGGGTAAAAGTAGACTACGAAGTAGATCCAGAACATAAAGACGCTATTCCAGATCTACCTGTAGATTTCGATGACGCTTTCTTAGATGGTGGTCCTAAGCAGACCATGGAACAAAAACGATTTGTTCGTAAGCTGTGGCGCGAAGAGTGGTTGCGTCTCGATGACGGGTATGCACCTATTGCGTCGAGTCAGCCTGCGGATCCGTCAATAACCGCGTGATCGGAAATGGTGAGTTGTTCCAATATAAATGCGTGTAACGTGTATCTAACGGAGACGCAAACAAATGGTACAACAAGCTAGATGTCTCGATGCGTAAATCATCTGTGCTATCCAACTGAGATTTCACTACGGTGCATAACACGGTATGTGTTTCAGAATCTAGCACGTTGTAGTTGCTGCTATGTAATACATCTAGTAGATACATAAACACGCGTGCAGGTCGGGTAGAGTCTACGGGTATAGCTGCGATGTTAATACCCCATGATTTGCAAATGATTCGATTTAAATCGTTTAACGAAACACTCTCTATGAATTGATCCGCCACTACACCTGACACGATGCGTAAGTCAGCGTACATTTGCACTGATGTAGCAATGTGTGTTAACACGGCTTGTTGCAATGGCGTCATCGGATTGAATGGTAAACCTTCCCACGTCAGAATGTATTCACCACAGTTTAATGCTGTGGTGAATATGCCGTCGGCACGCATCCGAAGCAAATCACTGTGGCGTGTATCTGCTTCAGGTTCAGTAACTTGTACTACTTCACTGCGACGCACCACGCCATTCAATTCACTGATGTAACTGTTCAGCGCCGACTGTACATGTACTGCAACTACTAAACGTTCTGCATCGGCAGTAATACCATCTAACATTTGTGTAAGCTGACCACAAAGTGTAATAGCTGCTTCTTGTAAGTTGCCAAACATAATAGCTTTCGTAGTGCGCTCATTAGCACGTTCCCACTGTACAATATCAAACACAGCTGTATACACATCACTGGCGTAGATGGTACCAATCTGTGGGATGACACGGCGCACAGCATTGCCCTGACCATCATCCAATAATTCCGAAAAAACATTAGCTGTAACTAACTGCCATGTGGCTACTGTAGAACCATCGTCATTAGCTAACAACTCACCGATGTCATCTAACCCTAGACACGTATGTTCTTCAGCAATCATGGTGTCAATTTGTTTTATTGCATACGCCAATGTGTTATTGGATAAATGCTGCGGATGTGTTTCGGCAATTTTAGCATACACCTGTTGCAAAGACTTAAACGTCAGGTTTATCGCTGTGACAGCAAATTCGGGTGGTGTGCCTGCAGATATCTTGGCCATGATGTCTTCTTTTAAGGCATCCAATATAGCGCGTGCATCTACCTGATAAGCGTGTGCGAGTTGTACAATATAGCTATCCACATCTACAATGCCACGATAGGTGTCTGTAGTGTGCTGCGGCGCATTGAAAATAACGTATTGTTGCGGGTATACGCTACCGAGGTCTAACGCGGCATCGCACACGGCTGTTAGCACTGCATGTGCAAAACCACTTAATATGGCTGCACCACCTGTAACATTCTTTACGGTAAACGCTGTTGGGATCATTTGTGGAAGTTGCATAATAGTTTCCTTGGGTTAATAAATGACAACATGCATAGCTGTCATTTAAATAATGTATACGTAAAAAACCTTAGGATTTCCTAAGGATAGCGTGACGGTTATATACACCCGGAACATTGACGATGTTTGTAGCATCTAACAGCAATGTTTCGGATGGATGGAAAGCACCTGATTGTTGGAAATAGTGTGACACTAAAAACAACTGAGATGCCTTGCGCATGTCTACATATTCCTTGATAAACAATATAATGTTACTTCTGTGTGCCTCATCCATGGTTGTAGCAGGCTCATCTAAGTAGAATGGCATGTCTTCCAAACCCAAATAAAGAATGGTCATTATTCGGAATGCAAAATCTACCACATCTACTTGCGATGTGGAACCTTCCGATACGTCATCAGCATCCTCGAGAGACATACCTGCTCGCAATGGGAAACGATAGTCTAATTCATCTTTCTCACCCACCTTACATGGCAACACGACCAAATCGTACGTCCATATGTTTTTGATAATGTCTGTCATCTGCTGTGCAAATATCGTAATGAACCCTTTCATGCAATCTGCAATCAAACCATCGGTAGGCGATAGTTCTTTGACCATGCACGCATATGCCTCACCATCTAGCAACACCTCTTCCTTTTGTTTTTCCATCTCACGTAAAATCCCTTCAGCGATATTTGCTTTAGATAGTACATGTTCTAGGCTACCTAATGCCGAGTGCTTACTGCGCATGAACTCACTGATGGATTCTTGTTCACGTATTTTCACAATAGCGGCATGTTCATCATCAGACTGTGCGGCTAATTCCATAAAGCGTTTCTGTAAGTTATCAAACCCCACAATAGTTTCTTCATAACGCTTCAATAACCCTAACTCAATTTTCAGCATGTCAATCTGCATCATAACGAGTTCAATGTTACGCTGACAATCATTACGTTGTGCAGCATACGTGCTCAACGTTTTGTTGTTGTCTTCTGACAGCACAGTTAACGATTCATCGATCTTACGCAGATTTGTATCCAGTTCATCTACATGACTAGATATAGCAACAGCATGTTCCCATTCACCAAATGCTAATGTGATAGGGTACGCTAAAATGTTGCCACACCACATGGTCGATATGTCACGCCACAGTGGAGTCAAATAACGATTATTAGACATCAACTGACTTATCTGTCTGAAAATAGCATTGTGTTCTATTTTGGTTTCTAATAGCTCACGGTGTTCCTGCAATGCGGCTTGCTTAGTAGCAATGGCCGTACGTAGTATTTCTACCTGTGCCAACATATCGCCTATGCCATTTTGCGGATCACCATTAAACCAACTGTACTTACATTTCGGACAGTGTGTCTTTTCCGAATTCTGTATGTGTTGTACGTGATGTGTTAATGTAGCAAACTTTTCTTTGGTGGCAGATAGGTCATTCTCCATCCATTGAATTTGTTCTTTAATCTGCGGTGTAGTCAACAACATGTCTTCGGCAATACGTGGTAATTGCGACAGTAGATTCAACAATGTATCGCGTATGACTTCAGTAGCCATTTTAGATTCACGTGGATCAGATAGTTGTCCGTAAACATTATACTCCACGGAGTCACGTTGCTTACGTAAACGATCATAGGTCGCTAATAACCCGTCACGATTCTCCACATCCATTTCTTCTAGCCGCATGCAGGTATCGTCTAGCTCGTTATGTGTATCGTACAGTCGACTTAAATCCTCTTGTAGCTGTGACAGATGCGCAGTGCGTTTACCGATGTGATAGCTAATAGATGTCAACGGATTATAGCCACGCGGGGCGGTCATATCTGCATCAATAATCTTGTTACAGATCTCGGATAGCTCAGATGTCAACTGACTGATTCTACGTGTCACGGTTTCCTCAGATGGTAAACTGTTGTCACGCCATTCCAACAATACATCTAAATCGTTCTTAAGTTCTGCGCATTGCTCTTTATAAGACTGTAATGTGGCTACGCTAGGTAGTTTCTCTGTCTCATCAGCCAATCTTTTATTTAAATGTTTTACTACACCTTGTGTATCACGGTATTTTGTTTTAAGTAAGTTATACACTTTCATGGCGTAATCGTACTGGTTACCACTAAACTCCATTAACCACTCACGTCTTTCTGCTGTAGACATACGGGTAAATAGTTTCTGGCCTGTCAATATAGCTTGAATGCTTTCATCTATACCAAAGTGTTGTTTCACTAATTCACGTTGGATAGTTGCATTACCTTGATTGTGTAGTGTAACACCATCTTTCTCAAAGGTATGTTTTGCACCACCTGCAAATGTAGAAGTCAATACATAGTGACTTCCACGATGTTCACATCTAAATATTTTATAGCCATCTTTACGATAACGTTTAGAGTGTGCTGGAAATGGAGTAAGTTCTTTTAGTAAGGAGCTTTTACCGCAGCCATTGGTGCCTAAAATAATCTGATAGATTTCTGTAAGCGTTAGTTCTAAATACGTAATGCCAGATAGTGCAAACCGCGAATATCCTGACAACGCTAACCCTGTAATAAACATGTTATCCCCTAAGCCTGTGAACTGACATATGTTGGTTTAATGGATAATCTTTAACCCTATAAAGGATTCTCACATGAAACCTGTTGAGTCATTATTTCATATTCATTCATTTGGGTATGCTGCTGAAAATAAAGAACTGGATAGCATGATCCTAGAAGTGTATCCCGTAGAAACTATTGCGTATACCGACGGTGAAATTGCATCATTTAAAGATAAAGTCACCAGTGAGGGTGAAGACGCAGACGGTAACAAATACACTACAGAAGCATTGGTGGGTAATACGATTAAGGCCGTATGGATTCCGTTTGGTAGCAATCGTGTAACTGCACCCGATGTACGTCGTGGTGAACGTTTGTTATTATGGCGCTATGGTGATGTAGACCATTACTATTGGTCTACCTGTGGATTAGATGATGTGTTACGTCGATTAGAAACCGTGTTCTATGCATGGTCTAACACACGTGATGAGTCTGTGAAACTATTGGACGAAACCAATACGTATTACTTCCACATCTCTACACATCTGAAGTTAGTCACATTCCACACGGCTAAGAATGATGGCGAGCCTTTTGCGTACACCATTCAATTAAACACTAAAGAAGGTGTACTTACTATTTCAGATGACATTGGCAACTACATCCAACTAGACAGTGGCGACAAACGCATTACATTAGAAAATGCAGATGGCACTACGCATGTATTGGATAAGCTAGTGATTCACTCATATGCCAAAGAAAGCATTACTCATACCACTGACGGTGATTACATTGTAAACTGTAAAACATCCGTACAGACCGCTAGCGCATCATCTACCATTAAAACACCTATTACTACGATAGATGGTAAATCTAAAACCACAGGTGCAGCAGAGTGGGATTCGTCTATGAAAAACCAAGGACATGTGGTAGGTGCACCGCACAATCACATCACGGGTGCTCCGGGTTCTCCTACAGGTCCGGTCAACACATAAGCAGCATATACCCCACCCATGCGGGTGGGGTATATGTCATACTTGGCGCATCCCATGAATGCCTTCTAGGTAACAATCCATTTGTCGGTTAGGTAATGGTAATCGCGTATTGTTTACCACACGCTCAGTACGCCAACTTGTGGTGTTGTGTAAATAATCGTATGCAGGCACTTGGTCTGTTTCTAATATAAACAATTCTTCAGCACGCCGTGTCCAATACGTTATCAGCCGCCCATAGCGCGTCTTTAACGGGTACTTAGGTTCGGTAGGGCAATCATATACCCCCGGCAGTCCCGTGTGCTCTACAAGCGTTTTAGTGCGGTGTAGCGAGGGTGTATCTACAACAACCATAAAGCTTTGTGACATAGTGAGATATCGCAGCAAAAAAGCATTGCTATACACTTCAGGTACAGAGATAGCGCCTTCACGTACCATGGATTGGGTTAGGTTTAAGTAATCTAAATCCATATAAGGCATGGTTTCAAATATACGCTGTGGGATGTTTAGCTTGTTAAAGTTCACCTTAACAATACCTAATGATTTATTGACAACATCGTAGACCGTATCTTCTACGTGTAGGTACCCACCCAATACAAACATAACCGACTTATCCGTAAGGTCTATACCTGTTGCTAAATAAGCACCGTACTGGTATTCATATTGCGTACCCGGCTCTACGGGGTTTCCTGTCAATACCATTTCTGGCGTAATGTCTACTTGTGTGATGTCACCTATGTTAGCAAAAGAAGTAATGGCTACATCAGGTGTTCTGCTACGGAGCATATTGCGTGAACCATCTACAACCTGTAGTTCAGGTCCACGCATAGTGGAACGATGATAAAATCCATTTATAGACACCAACGCAGTCCGTTGTAACAGATGCATGTCGATATTGGGCTTACTCATAGCTAAGTCTGTACGTGCCGATAACGGTAATACTTCTACCGAATTGTCAATGTAATTTTCAAATTCTGGTAATATAGGAATAATATCATTTTTACATGCACGTAACAGATAGCCTGCTTGTACGGCATCTGAATATAACGCATCAGCTATTTCAAATTGAGGCTCGCTAGGTAATTCTGGCAATATAGGAAACCCTGTTATACCTAACCAACTGGAAAATGGCATTGCGGAATAAGGTGTTCTAAATTGTTTTAATGTCAAGATATCCACGTAACGCTCACCTGCACCCAATGCTGTGTTAGTTACAGTTACATAACCCGCAATGTAATCACGCAACACCACACTGACTTGCATGCCAGATATATCAACACTTGCCCACTGTTGATTTTTCCCACGTTTACGTAAAAATGCCCTCACGTATTGATACATGTCTGTCCCCTATAGGCATGGAATCATATGACCACGCACTCTGGATAATTGAATAAGGAGGCTGTTATGCCTTTACCACCGTACCTTTATACCTACGATCCTGTAGGAACATCTGTTGCTAATAAACGAACAAATGAGTTACATAACGTAGCGCCACCTAATGACCCATTAAATGCTAACTTCATTGTGCCACGCGCAGCACCTTTTTTTAAAGTAGGTTTGATTGTACGCACAGGTGCAGCCAACAATGCCCCTGTATTAGTAGAAGGCGTGGATTACATATTGACGCATCCGTTTATTGAAGCATCGTTAGTGCTCAATAAACTCATCTACGGTTCCATTATGTTTTTAGATCGTCAGTACAGTGGCGATGTATATTTGACATATCAGACATTGGGTGGCGGCTATACGTTAGACGATTACGATATTGTTGAATCACTAACCAATTCCTTGTACAACATTCGATTAGTGTCATGGACACAGATTGAGGGCTTGCCGGTTTCCTATCCGGGATTACCGCACACGCATAACGATTATGAGGATATGGTCGGTCTTACTGAAGTGGTTGCTAAGTTAGTGCAAATGGTAGCGGCGATTAATACTGGCGGGTCTAACGTCAATACATTAATGACATCATTTCAACAACATCTTAATGCGGTCATGTCTCACAGTAAATCACAAGTAGGGTTGTCGTTAGTACCTAACTATCCACCAGCCACACAGGTCGATCTAGACTCACGCTCTAACACCGCGCTCATGACGCCGTATATGACATTAAAAATGTTAGTCATGTACGGAGGTGCTTCGGCTGTTGACGGATCAGGTTTGTCGGATGATGCTAAAGCAGATAAAGTAACTACAGTTACAGGTGGTGGACTGGCTACTGGTGGGGGAACATTAGAAAGCAATCGGGTCATTACTGTAGCTAAAGCCGCCAATGTTGACATAGCTGCTGGTGTCAGTGACGCAGTGGCACTGACACCATCGTCGGGCGTACATCTCATAGAGTTTTGGCGTAATGTGCTTTACCCGCCCATGTCCAATACATTGGTACAAATCGACGATGTTAATCTGGTGGTACGTCCGGGCATGTATTATCTAGACAATGCGTACATGAACCTACCAGTTAATGCAGGCAAAATTCCTAAAGTTGCTCGCACGTTAAGCCCGTATGGCGCTAAGTTAGAAGTTGTTCATTTGTATAACCACAATACATCTAATGTAGTCGTACAACAGCGATTGATTTCTTATTCAGCAGACGGCTGGACAATTCAATCGGACTACTGGCGTACATCTAGTAATAATGGCGTAACATGGACCGGATGGCGTTCACAGCATAGCCATATTTACAATACGGGACGATGCACAGTAGTAGTCAACAACACCTCCTGTGTTGCAGTAGATACCGACAACTTAGAAGCCATCGCTAAAGAACCAGATGGCTTTATAGGTAACTATTACATTACTACACCGCAAGACAACGTCTATACTGCTACATTTAAAGAGCCATTGCCTGCCGACAGTTATACGGTAACGGGTGTCATTGTAGGTCCAGATACTCAAACAGTCTATACGTTGGTTCTAATAGATAAGCAACCTGAGAAATTTAGTTTCTTGGCAGTTGGATTACGCAACTATAATGGGGGATCTAATACATTCCACAGCACCCAATTTAAGGCAGAGATCACTGTTACAGGTATTGCTGCAATTACAGATGTTACTTAATGGAGATATGCCATGCCTATTCCAAACTACCCGTTGGATTTAACCGCAACATTGCCTAGTAACCACATTACAGGCGAAGTACATGTAATCACAACACCACAGTCACGTTTCTTTGTTCCTGTGGGCGGGCCGTTCTTTACACAATCCATGATTTTACGTAATAACGTAACCAATGCATTGTTAATGCCCAACAACGACTTTAAAATCTTGCATCATCATGCTGAGGGCAGTGCCGCCACAGGTAAGAACGTCTGTGCTATCATTTATATCACTAACCCACTGATTGCTTCTGTCAATTTGGAATACCAGTGCGTCGGTGGTGTGTACAGCGATACGTCAGATATCATTCGTCAGATGGTTGTAGACCATCCACTAGATCCTGATCAACCACAACTCATTGGTTGGGAACAAGTGTTTGGTCAACCCAGCCAATACCCCAGTTCTGCGCATCAACATTTAGCTAATCAGTTTTGGGGCTATGGTGATTTGGTAGCCAGCATTGAGCAACTGCGTGTTGCTGTCGCATCAGGCGACAACGCAGCTATGGCAGCGATTTATCGTTACATTGAGCTAATGATAAACAACAATAACTACTTAACCGCAGATGATTTAAACGGCTTATTGCAAACACCTGATACATTTATCAAAACCCATCCAACCTATAACGCATTGCGTAATCGGGCAGACTTTTCAGATAACTTACCTGTGGTGTACATGACGATTGGTAAAGTAACTACATCTGATGGATTGGGCATGATGTTCCGTTGGGAGCCTGCATCAATGGTTGATGACGACGACCATCACGTTATTCGCCCAACTAATCGTTTGGTAACAGAGCCCGGACGGCTAGTGTCGATGTTGTGGGCTGAAAACATGTTGCGTCCAGTGTTGGATACATTGGGTCGCCGCATTGAAACAAACGGTACTGTAACTGCGGACTTGGGCGTGGTCAATCGCATTGAGCTAGTAAGCATGAACTCGCTAATCACGCCGGGTGATTATTGGATCCACAGTAACTGTACGGATCGTCCTACTAATGTAGAAACACTCGCACTAAAAGTTTGGCGCGAATCTGATACAGCCATCGGTCAACAAGCGCAGTGTCTATACTCCACTGAAAACTATCCACACAACCGTCAAGGTATTACGTATAGCCGAGCATCATTAGATGGTGGTGCTACATGGTATCCGTGGCATGAGACGTTTACAGTATCTCGTGCCGTAGCTAACGGTCTAGATGTTGACCTAGCGACAACCAATGCAACTAATGCCGATCTTAATACATTGGTACGTACGGGTAAATATTGGTTTGGTAATACTAACGCTAATCGCCCCGAATACAATCCGGGGCTGTACATGGAGTACGCGCAACTAGAGGTCGTTTGTCTAAATAGCAGCGACGTCATGCAGCGTGCGTTTAATACGTCATTAGAGGCATATCGTTACGGCTATGGTGGTGGTGCTTACGCTGGGCATAGCTGGGCACCGTGGGAGTTTAGAGCCGCCCGTAACGGCGATACTACGCAAGCGTTTGCTATGTTCAGCCATCCGTCCAATTTAATTGATGGCACGCATGGTATCAACGCATGGTACTTATCGACACAGTTTGCAGCACCGCTGTGGTTACGCTTGACTAATGCGGGCATCGATGCCGATTTGGCAGTTACCAATAGCGTCCACGGTGCGGATTTGGATGACATCTTAAATCCATGCGAGGTGTACTACACACCGTCTACTGGCAATCGCCCATCGCCGTACGGGTTGTTAAAAGTGTGGCGTGAGTCATGGAACGTTGTTTACCAACTGGCACATAGTTCGGATAACAATCTGCATTATCGCTATGGTTCATTTTATTCAGGCATATGGCATTGGTCTGCATGGTCACGTTCCGCTACAGCTGCAGAAATGACATCCGCTATTGCTGCAGCTACGGCTGGCGTTACTCCGTACGAGTACATGTCGGTAAATCCAACTGTAGGCGGGGTATCTACAGTCTACCATTACGTTACTACAGGCGCACGTTTTTTAGCCATTGCAATATCTGCACCGGGCGGAGGTGGTGGTGCAGGTGGTTGGGCCGCAGGTGGTGAAGGTGGGGGCGGTGGTGCAGGTGGTTTTGGACAGTTAGTTGTTGAAGGTAACTTAGATGGATTCTTTGTGGTTACTGTTCAATATGGCGATAATGCACCTGGGCCATTAGGTGGGCAAGGAATGGATTCATGGGGCACTGCAGCATACAACAACCCATCCAGCGTTGCAACTGTATATACGGCAGGCGGTACGGCTGTATTGCAAATGACTGTAACTGCAGGTCAGACTGGCGGTACGGCTGATTCACAATGGAATGGCGACGGTGTGTCCAATGGCGGTGGCGCTGGCGCATCTGGAAGTGCTTCTGTTTGGAGAAACCCCGGCTACTCTAGACGCGCCATTGTGCATACGTTTATGTCCGATACTGCAAATGTACAGGCCACTGCAGGTGGATATAACGCAAACGGCGCGTTGGGTCAAGGTGGCACTATTGCTACAGGCGCACGTAATGGTGACGGTGGAAATCCAAATAACGATGGCCATGGCGGCCAAGGCGGATTACACCAAGCTGGCAGTGGGGCGCTAGGTAGCACGGGCGGGTACGGTGCAGTTCGCGTTGTTTGGCATTAATTTAATTTGGAGAACATGATGGTTACGTTTTTTTGTCAGCTACCCGTAAATGTAAAAGAGGCAATTACATCCATTATGGCGGATGCAATTGTTTTATTGAGCAACAATCCCGGTACATTACGTGACATGCCGCCACGTACAGATCGTGAAAATAACATTATCACTAGCGATGTAGATTTGGCCGGTGTTCGTGCGTTGATTGCAAGTGGCGCCGTGGGTTGGAAACCAGAATTTGTTAAGTACAAACGAATTCAGTGGGAAGGCGAGCAAGTTGACCCACGTCCTGCACTGGGCAAATTGATCCATACGGCATATCCATCATTGAATGCATTTGAAGGCACAGGTGGGTTTTTTTATGAAGAAGGTGGTTGCCAGTCATGGCATACCAACTATGATGAAGATGCCGTGGGTAGAACACTACGTATTTACTTCTGTAAAAACGATGATGCAAATTCAGAGTTTCGAACTTATGATGCTGCAACCGATAGTGTAATTATCCACCATGAACCCGTGGGTTGGTCTGCAAACGTGTTTGATTTAACAACGCCATTTTGGCATGCAGTTAAATCAGGTGTAGGTAGAACCAGTATAGGTGTTGGTTTTAAATACAATTAACTACGGCATATACCCACACCTCGCGGTGTGGGTATATGCTGTCATTCAAAAAAATAACGGAATACATATTTCACAGCTACAACCATGTGCCCGGTCAGCACATTATCATTAGATGTTACAACAAACACATATTGCATAGCACGTGCTACAACCACAACAAAAATTGCTAACATGGCATATCCCAAATAAGACTCTACCATGCGGTCATCTTCCACATGACTGATAGAAACCATATGCCGCAATTGTGCAACGTTATCTACAAATGCAGATACTTCTGTAGGTGACAATACTGCCTTACTATAGATGTTGTTGCGCAATGGTGCAGGTAAGTGATCCAAAAGCTCATGTATCTCACTACCTGTTAACGTTTCTGTTAGATGGTTGGCCAGTGGCAGTTCCAGATTGACACGTTGTACAACATGTAATCCGTATTTAACCGATGAGATTTGTATCGTGTCGCCTAACAAACCACACACTGCGATTATGTTCATGTTTTATCCACCCGTAGTAAACTGGGTAACACATACGAGCACCCGATGGCTATAGCGTCCGTGGAGTGTTCATCTAAAGAGTCTAAGTCTATTTCCAATATGAGTTGAGACTGTCGGCGTATACCCTCACGCACTTCCTCTTTATCTTTACTACCTCCACGCACACCCACAGCGTTTTTAGCAATCGTAGGTTTAACACGACGAAACAATACGGTATTGTCATACTGCAACACACCATTTTGAATTGCTAGAACACATTCAGTCAATGCCGCAAACGTCTGTGGAAACCGATGCAGATAAGGGTCTTCACAACACACTACCAACGGCGTCCATGCGCGACAATACTCAAATGCCGCATCTTTTACCAATAGTAAATGAGCAATCCGTTCGCCGTATTGTTCAATGATATCAGGCGATGCACGTCGAGCTAATCGTTCTAGATTCAATGTATACGCATCACGTACAATGGCTTTCTCCATAGACTCACAAAACTCTAAACACGCAAACCCTACTGTGCGTGTACCCGGATCAATTGAAACAATACGCATGGGTAACATCCTTTACATCAGCCCTCGATTGTTGTACCAAACAATGGCTCGGTGATGCCTATATCGACAGTAAATGAAAAACCGTTATTTAATGACCCTAATGGATAGTTGTCACAAATGTGGTTAGTGATTTGAGCGCCTACTAATTCATAATAGGTATCAGCTGCAACGGCTGCCACGTTTTGTGTACCTGTGGCAGGATATCGACCTGTAACAGATTTATCCACACCTTGCACAATACCAATCTCTGTGACAATGGCCAATGATGGATTACCATACAGCAACGTACATGCAGAAATAATCTCAGCTACTTCTAATGCCGTCAATGGAATCACTGTAGCAGAAGATGTGGATAAGAAACTACCACTCGATGTAGCGCCTATAGAGGGCTGTGTGGGACGTAGATTAGAAATAGATGGCGAGAACACGGATGTGGACACTACATCATTGTCTACAGTAGACAATAACAAATCTGCAGACACCGCGCTATTGTCAATGACTTTAGCGTAATACGCCGCATAGATTTTGCTATCAATTTCTAATGTCTTACGTAAACGATACGACAACCGTTCACCCTGTGACAAGTCATTGTTCGATGGATAGATTTCACGGACGGCAAATGGGATCATGTGGTATAGGCCGGCATCTGTAGAAAGATGTGGCACCGGCGTTGTTACCGCAATGTTGTCTACCGTAATAACCCGATGACCTAGGTTACCAATGACGTAATACTGCGACTTCATTTTCGTAGTATCTAATTCAGAATCATACGCCGTAACGACTTCCATGCCGGAAGTTGCAATAGCCGGTGGGAATGGAACAATCAATGGATCGTGCAGTGCTTCGTTTAATGTAGTGAGTGGTAATAAAGGATAGTTAATCCCTTGTACAATTGCACTCTGTAGTGCATTACCGTAACCTGTACGTGTGATGATACGCATGGCAGAACTCCAGTGGGTGATATAACAGATAATAATAGCAGCAATTACTTTACTACAGCTGACATAGCATTTCATTATAAACAAAAAAAAAAGAAAGGTGTACTATACTCATGCGTAATGCATGAGTATAGTACCGTGGCAGTTATTCTGGAAGAACTGTATCTTTTCCCCAGAACCACTGGCGTAGAACGCTGACATCTGGACGTGTTACAGAAGGCGCGGTCAGGCGCTCAATGTGTGCCACTTGTTCTGCAGTGAGTCGTGAAGGATCCACTTTGATCCATCCGCTTGTAAGCGGATCGCCAGCGCGATCCGCCACCACAGTGTTCCCAAATGGGGCATTGGTGTAGTAGCAGTGACCGCCAAACAAGGTGCGTACTTGGTGCTGGCAATAGCCAGAGTCAGCGGGCATTGTCTCGTATTTGAGACCACTGACCAATTTGGTCAATGCAGCGTGTTTACGAAACTGTGCTTTGTTAAACACATTCTTTACAATAGTAACTTTAATCATTTTAAATCTCCAATTGCTCAATGAGTTCAGTGGTCGGTTTGAGCCAGCCAACCACTGTGTTTGTTTTTAAGCGCTAACTTTGCGGACAAATACAGAGTGAACAATATCGTCCACATCGCCGCTACCCAATTTGTCCCACTCCATGTAGGTGGTGCCACGGATAGTCTCACCACGGTAGCCGAACCGCGCTACCTGACCTTTGGAGTCTACATCCACATAACGTGGAACACGTGGCAGATCGGACTGGCGCTGGATTTCGCGCACTAATTCTTGAGATGCAACTAAACCAATAGGTGCCGATAAACTAATTACTAAAGCCATAACAATCTCCAAACCCTAATGAAAAAGATGTAGGGCGTCATCTATACTGAAATCTCACTAAAGTAATATATATCTGAAAAATATTGGAATCGGCATACAGGGTGATCCGAAGATCACCCTGTATGTTTACACCGAGTCCATGTAAGGTACATACTTGGCACGTCGTGGTTGCAACCCTAACGTATTACGCACGTATTCACGATTGATCTCAAAGAATGATTTACCATAACCTTTAACAGCTGTTTTGGATTTTGTAGAGGTTCGCTCTACATGTCCGAACCAACGGGCTGGATTGCAACCCGCGGTATTCTGGCACACTACGCGGTCTTTCATGAGACCGCCGAGTCCACCGTTATATGCAGCCATGGTAAACGCCATCTGTGTTTCTACATCACTGGTCATACGAGTGATGCGTCGATAGTTAGCACGGTTCTTTAGCACAATAGCACGTAATTGATACGCCGCATTGTATCGGTCTTCCCATCGCCAGTCACGCATTGAAGCATCCATTGTACGGACTTCTTCGAATGCATTGAACTTAGAGGTGATGGTGAGTTGACCTAATCCAAAACCATATTCACGATCTGTTTTGAGTTCTACCCGTGGATTCCAACATCGTTTGCTTTTTAGAGAAATACACGATTCCTGTTCTACAAGAGCGGCCAATATAGACCGCGGGGTAGCTTCAGGCCAATACGTGAGCGTCTCTTTCTTAAGCTGTGGTAAGTACACCAGTGCCAGTGGTGGGATCGGAGTGGCGTTTACGGTAATGCTAAAAAACAACATTAGCCACACAACCACACGAATCATCGTGCTGTCCACAATGCCGTGACATACAACAACATGCACAACACCATTGATACTGCTAAGAACACCACAGCTGCTCCCGTGGGTGACCGTATAGCGGCTGTAGCAAAGTCTTCTAAATCCAAATATGGAAAGAACACCTTACGAGTAAAGTGCGAGACAGATGCCACTGCCGTAACCACCGCAAAACTATATACGAGTGTGCTAGCTTGCGCAGCATCTACCCAGTACAGATAAGTCATCGCAGGTACTAGCAATAACAATACACGGGAATCGATCATGGCCAGTAAGCCAACAATCAATGAACCTAACCAGTTGTTTTTCATGCCATTCTCCTTAGATAAATAAATGACATAACATTACGCTTGGGTAATTTGGATAATAATGTCAGATAGTGAAATGGGGTTGCCATCCGTCAGGTTTTTGACTGTAGGATACATGCCACCACCACGCCAATGTGCCAAGACAGATACGTTAAAGCTACCTGCTACAGCATTATTGTCGGTGTATGCTTTTTGTGTGGATACTGGATATCCATCACTACCATCAAACGCAACCCCGAATTCCAACACCGTATTTGCATTTGCACAGACCATCCGTCCACTCATTTGAAACCGATACAAGCGGTCTATAGATGGCGTTTTGTAAATCTTCCCACCCGTAAAATTGAAACGATTTCCTTCAATAAACCCACCGCTACCGGGCTGTGGTAATATAAAGGAATATGCCTGCGATTGGGCAGCTATAGGAATGTTGAGTGGACCATCTGTACGATAGTTAGCCCAATCTCCAGTGACGTCAGTTACAATGCGTGGATCTAAACTGTGCGGATGGAATGTTGCGACATCTGTTTCAAATAGGCAGAGGGGCAATGGATATCCTTGTACTGCCTGTGTTGGCACAACGTTGATGTTTTTTACAGAGATAGCGCCCTTGTAGCCGTGACCCACGCTACCAATGCGAAACATAGCGCGGGTTGGACCGCCCACATACTCAACTTCTAAACCATCCAAGTCTACCGTAGATGCATCGTCGGTGCTCACCATATCAACAACCACAGCACCGCCATTATGCCCACGTACTTTCAGGTTCTTAATGGAAACACTGCCAGTAGCACGGATCACATTAGGCTCTTATGATGGCCCACCACCATGGTATTCGATAAAGGTGGAAATCTGTTCAGCCAATGCATCAAATTCTGTACCTAAAACAACACGTTCAAAACTTTGCTGTCCCACGGCTACATTAGTAACATACAACAATGTATTGTGGAGTACCGTTTTCCCATATGGCGCAACAGGATATGGCGCAACATATCCCGCATCTACCGAGGCACGCAATAATTCACCTATGCGTGTATCCGCTGGAAACGTGGCCTGTTCTACTAATGTGCCACTTGGTCGATGTGGCGTTATTGGGAATGCCGCATCCCACACGGACTGTGCACCGCCCCCATCTTCATATTTCGTACCTGTAACATTGTAAGCGGGCAGTCCCTCGGTCAGTATTACGTTGGCATTACCATACGAAAATCCGTTACCAGTGTCGACCTCGACAGTAAGCAAACTAATAAACAATGAAAATTGACTGAAGTCTACAGCAACTTCATTGTTGCCCATGGTTAAGAAACCACGAATATCGTATTGCTGTGTAGTGGCATCAAACATACCTGCACCAATGTTTAACGTGCTGCCATTGCGCGATAGTAACATTACCGCACGTTGATCTGATAGCTGCGCGCCTGACAAACTGTAGCTAAATGGAAAACCAGATGTATCTAGTTGTGTGGTGGTGTACGTCGTGCCATCAAAATCATTTAATGTCGCCGATAGTTGCACATTGTTTTGTATCGATCCAGCAGTTAACATAGCCAGTCGATTGTTGGACGCATTGTCTAAAAGTAAATCTAGCACCACGGCAGCCGCTTCGGAAGCATCTTTGTTTGCATCCAATAAAAGCAGGGACACCATGTTAAATTCGGCCACACTGTATGCATCTAATGCAATGTGCCAGCAATCCCCGTCTTGTAATAAGCCCAAATTAATATTTGTTTTAGCACAAGCATGTTTTAACGGTTCACCACCATCAACCATCACCATTGGCGATGATGGATCAATGGAAATGCCTGTTGTATTCGCAGGGTCTGTGTTAAATGTATCGACATAACTCAAATCTGGAGTTATGTTGGCAAACACCTGTGGCGTTACGTTCCAAAGGCGTCCTACGGCAGGCATGTCGTCGAGTGAAAAACGATGTGATGTCTTAGCAGGGTCATTGTCGCTGACCGACGGGTCAGACGCCATTGTAAACAAACCAGCCTTATATGGTGTTTGTGGCAGTGCCATTAACTTAGCCATTTCCTAACTCCTATTTTTCTAAAGGTGGATCAAATTCAAAAAAAGGTGAATCAAATTCAAAAAAAGTACCATCGTCTAATTCAAATGGATCACCATTGTCTAGTGAAAAATTAGATGATGCTAGACGAAAACTGACCGTGCCTGTCCAACCTAAGCTGTTAGCGGATGCATTTAGATTAGCATAATCGCCATCTAACAACGGCAGCGTTATATCAGATAAATCAAAAGCCACATCGTATCTTGCTAAAATAGCATCTAGCGTTTGCTGCACAGTAGCGGAAGATGAAATGTTTAATGAGGGTTCGCCCACTTCAGAAAAGAATTCAGCAACATCTAATCGATTGTAATGCAGTACCCGTGTAGGGACATGTACGTATGTGTCCGTGTAACTTACCGTTACACGGGTGTTTTTATCATTGTACGGATTGTGTTCAGGATTGGAGAAATGGATATTGTCATCCACTAAATCCAATCCCGGTTGTTGAGCTATACAAAACAACCGAAGTCGTTGTCTAGCCGTAAGCAGATAGTTGGTTAACACAGACACCTCTCATTCAAAAAATGACAACATTGCTCACACGATACAGCATACCTGCTACTGCATGCTTGGCGATGTTTGCGCCTTCACCACCCACTGCTAACACGCTATGCGCATGCATGCTGCCACGGACATATCCACTGCCTGCCGACGCTATGACTTGGACACGTAGCGGTTTAGTATCCGAAACACGAATAGCTGAATCATTGATGTCATGCACGTATTGAATCGCATAACTACTAAACTGCTGCATGATTCCAATCACTGCCTTCTGCAGATTCCGAACCCCTTCGTTTTTATTCACCAAATTACCTGTGGCTTTCTTAGCAATCTCTAGCGCTAGCTGCACATAATCCTGTCTTTCCATATTCAACAAATCCACACCCGACTGCACTATCCATTCGCCATATGTCAAATTAGACAACGTACACTCTACATCTGTCCAATAGAGTCGAGACATGGCCGCACTTAACTGTGCGCGACCCATGTGCGCTTCACTTCCAGTCACTGTATTTGTTTGCTGTAAATCCATTCCATGCCGCCCACAGGTAACATGGTAACGACGCATTAATTCTGATTGAATCTTTACGCACTCACGATAGAACAAATCTGGACTGTTGTATGCATATTCAGGGTCTGCCCCCGTTCCCATCAAATACGTTAACTCATCTAAATGCACATGACGGCTTTGTGCGAACGTACGCAATGCAGATAGCGTGGGTTTTACAGCATGTCCTACAGGCGCAAATACGGACGACCGAGGGATGTTACGCGCTACGACAGTAGGGATGTTGACAAGCTCACTATCCAAATATCCTTTATTTAAGCAATACACAAAAAGGATGTATGCGTTTTTGGGTGTCATGAAAAAACGATGGCCGGTCAATGGATGCGCAATATAAATGGTGCCAGTGTAAGTACCTGTCGACGCAGTAAACAACCACATGTTTAGTAACACATCTACCAGTGGAAATGCTACGCGGTCACCAAAGTCCAACATGGACGATTCAATCACTTTAGTAGGGTATCGATTACCCTTATCTAAAATACCCACGAGATTTACATCGACTACTTCATCATGAATATCATTAGGTGTAGATGGATTGTTCTTAGCTAGACCAATCTGTTTTACCACGATGTCTTCAATAATAGTAGCATCGCGCAAATTACCTAACTGTCTAAAGTTAATTACTTTTTGCTCAGCAACTACTTTAGGGATTAAATCAGGATGCGCTAACATGTCTGTTAAGTCATGTCCAATGTAGTATTTAGCTAATGGAATACCGGCTGGAGTAGCTAATCGATCCACTAACAAATTAAATGTTTCCTGTAGACCAATGTGTTTTTCAATCCAACGTACGTTGCGGTACAAGAACAATGTTTGTTCTAGTGGCAAATCAGGAATGTACTTGGCTAACTTACCATGGCTTTCCAAAAACTCACGTACGTGGAAACTATGCGCGTTTAACGTCAAGCAATTAGCTAAACGTAGGTTCATGATAAGTTTAGGTATCTGTAACATCAACACGCCAGTCATACAGGGCAGATACAGTTCATGTGCTATGGCATAATCAGGGTTGTGCCATCTGACCAGAAAACCACGTATCCATTGCTCTAACTGCTCTAGAACATTTAGTTCATTGTCTTCTATATAGCCGATGTCTACTACGCCACGCATTTCACGTTTCAGAAAACCTGTTTTGGGAGCAGTAGATCCCGCAGGGGTATAGATAGATTTAAAATACCCACCAGCGTAAAGTATATCGCCGTTTTTAGCAGCCACGGCTACTGTAGGTGAAATTGGATTTAGAATGCCTAAAATCAAATGTTCATGTTCTGGATAGCGTAAACGTAAGTCGTTATAGTACGTGGTTCCATAGCGGTATTCGTTGGCCAATGTAGCGTTATCTAACAACAATGCTTTATTGAAATTAGCCAACACGGGTGTAGTGTTACTGGCCACGTACACTAACATTTCATCCATCGTGTATTCTGTTCCGGTTGGAAATGGATACCCCAACGCAATGTTGATGTTACGGATTAACTGATTATCTAATAGATGATATTCACCAAACATGTTTTTGTAACACTTCCACATTTCAGGATTATGTGGTTGGTTACGTGCGTAGAAAGGATTGCCTGCCATACGTGGCAATAATCGCAATTCTACATCGTCATTCATTGCAGTAACAATTTCACTATGTTTTATGACCATAGTGTTTGCCAAAGCAAATGTTTCATTTAAATAGTTACGGTATGTGGCAGCGGTCATTACCTATGCTCCTGTTCTAAGTTTACTAAAAGGTACTATCATGAACCAAAAAAATAGCGGTGTTCCATTGGGCAGTAACACGCCACGGCGCCCGGCGTTTCGTGAAGGTGATACAGCCAGCGCGCTAGCCAGTAAAATGGTTGAGGGATTATTAGGTCGCAAATCTAACAATCGTTCAACAGATAACATTACGCCACCTAATGCAATGGTTGCGCATTTAGCAAATACAATCGCAGCTAATACTGTCGATGCTGAAAACATGATTCAGCTATTGCCTGATATGGAATTAGCTAAGCAGGTTTTAATCAGCAGTATTCTGTCGCCCGTGGATATGGTTAGCACGGAACTGACGTACAGTTCTAATGCAGATGCGCTACATGATGTTAAAACATTGTTAGTAGAAGCCGTACATGATTATTTTGAAAATGAATTTGGTTTAACCAGTAAACTCGCCATTATTTTAGAAGAGATACTGTTTACTAAAGGCGCGTACATTTGGATTGTGTTGCCGGAATCATCTATTGACGATGCGATTAACTCTAACTCACGTATCTCGCAAGAATCGTTTTCAGATGTGTTTGATCGTACTACAAACTTACCTAAATCGTTAGGGTTGTTGGGTAACCCTGACCATGTAGTGAAGAACATGGGTGCAGCTAAACCTAACGCATATAACCAAGTTGTCAGTGGGTTTGGCATCGAATCCTTTTTTGATACACGTGAAGCATATCGTGGTCAAATCACCAGCGCAGAATTCGCAGAGAAGTTAACAGGTTTGCAGACCATGACGTTTGTGTCTGACAATTACCATCTGTTAAAACTACCACAAGCATATCGCAAGTTAGTAAACGATCGTGTGTCGGCTGCCGTAGCAGGTGAGAACCGCGTAAGCATGGAATCTATTCGCAACACATTGATGGATGATAAGAAGGTAAAAGAAGAACCTTTATATCGCCCACGTCAGTTTGATTATAAAGCTGTTCTGCGAATAAAAACATTAGATGAACTCACACGCGAAACCATTGGTCATCCTGTAGTTATCAACGCACCCGTAGAGTCATTGATTCCGATTCACTCACCATCAGAACCTAGCAAACACATTTGTTATTTCATGGTGATTGATAACCACGGCAATCCAATCCGTGCTATGGCTACACGTGACTACTACGCAGACTTTGCATATAACGCAGCTAACATGCGTGAGATGTCATCGCAGTTATTATCCAATGGACGTCGTTCTACGGAAGGTCGTCGTGATATGAATGACATGATGATGTTTGAAGAAGCATCACGGTGTTATGCTGAGATCATTGAAGAAGATTTGCAACAACGTTTGAAAAATGGTTTGTATGGCGATAACTTAAAGATATCCCATCCAGAAGAAATTTACAAAATGATGTTTGCACGTGCATGTTCGCAAATGCATACGCAATTGGTTTTAATCCCTGCATCGTTAGTTACGTATTGTGCATTTGATTACAGTGAGTTTGGCGTAGGTAAGTCATTGACTGAATCTACCAAAATCCTAGGTGCTATCCGTGCGATCTTATTGTTCGCTAATACCATGGCCGCGGTTAAGAACTCAATTAACCACACCAAGCTAAATGTGAAGTTCGATCCAGATGATCCCGATCCAGACTATACAATTAGCCAAGCAATACATGGTTACACCAAATCACGTTTTGCTTCATTCCCATTAGGTGTTTCCAACCCTAATGACATTGTTACATATATCAATAACGCCGGTGTTTCGGTAGAAACCGAAGGGCATCCAAACTATCCAGATACTAAAGTGGATATCTCTAACTTCGGTGCCAGTCACACGATGGTGTCTACTGAACTAGATGATTCATTAAAGAAACGCCACATGATGGCATTCAACGTAGCGCCTGAAACTGTAGAACTTTCTATGGGTGTAGACTTTGCTACCTCGGTAGTAAACAGTAACATTCTGTTAGCTAAACGGTCTATGCGTTACCAAGAGAAACTGACGCCTTTCTTAGAAGATTTCATGCGTAAGTTTATCATGTCTTCTAAAACGCTTATGACTACACTCACCAAAATCTTGGAAGATAATAAATCCAAGTTAGGGTTAGACAAAGGCACTATTCCAATCCCTAAAGTGCTTACGTATTTTATTGATTCGTTAAAAGTAGCATTACCTGTTCCTGACTTAAAACGTCTAGAAACACAGATGACTGCTTTTGAAAACTACTCCAAATCGTTAGACACTACATTACCTGCATTCATTGCACAGGAAATGTTTGATAGTTCTACAGTGGGTGATTTGTCTAATTCTATTGCTGTTACTACGGCAATCTTAAAAGCTTATTACCAACGTCGCTGGTTAGAAGAAAACGGCGTGATGGGCGAGTTGTTTGAGTTAGTGACATCGAGTGATAACAAAGACGGCGCGTTTAACCTGTTACGTCAACATCAACAATACTTAGAAGGTCTAGGTGCATCGACTTTAGAGTTTATGAAACTGGCTGGTAAGTTTGTTTACAAATCCAACAAAGCTATCCAAGAAGTACAAGCTAAGTACGGTACAACAGATAGTGGCGGAGGTGATAGTGGTGGTGGAGATTCAAGTGACGATGGTTCTGGAGGAGATGAGGAAGATACAGGGGATGATGCAGATAACGGAGATTTTAATCCCGATGGTGGTGGAGATGACACAGGCGGTGGGGAAGATACGGGTGACGCAGGTAGCGAGGATGCTGGTGCAGATGGTGATAATGGAGATTTTGATGCGGGTGATGCAGATAAAGGTGGCGATGCTGACAAAGCGGAAACATCAGATGCAGACGCAGACAAAAAAGAAGATGACGCTGACAACGGCGACTTCAAAGGGTAGATAGGTCATATTGGGATGGCGATACCATCCCAATATGCCGTTGTTACATGTAGCTATTAAACGTCATCGTTACAGCGCTGGGAATCGTATCAAAGATTGTCCAGTAATGTACCTTAAACATTTGTGTTTTCTGACTGGTAGATAACTTCTCAAACGCAATAGGTGCTCTAAAGTAAAACTCTAGTTCATGGTCATTTGCTTGAAATGTCACTTTGTAAAACACATGATGGTGAACCGTTGTCTTGTTACGTACATCATTTCGAAGACGCCAACAATCCGCTAGTTCACCTTTATCAAACAACATGAAGTCACCATGCCGCAGTACCCATGCATCGTGTTCCGTTCGCATGCGCTTGAACTTAAACGATGTAACCATGACTACGAGAAGCATGGCTAATAAACAGTATATTAGCCATTCCACGGTATTACTCCTGTTCTTCTATTACTTCAATCAAACACTGTGTAGTGATAGGTTGATTGGAGATATAGATAACATCATTGCTTATTAAAGGTGTGTATGCATAGAACTCAACGCAATCCAACAACACCACTTTAACGTAATTAGAACTGTCGTGTAACAACTCCAATTCATTCTTCAAGCAATTATACAACGTCGCATGTGATTGACGATTCAGTGCCACTAAACTATCTGTGCCACGAATTGCTAAGTCACTAGAGTACAATGGCAACAACAACACATTTTCCACAGTAGCTTGGATAACGTTACGTTCGCCTTCTTGTAATGCAACACCTGCGGCGATAGCTAACGCCGTATTATCAAATGTTAGTGCTACTTTCTTAAACTTGTCGAAGAATAACGTTTGGTACGTGTTAACCATTTCAGGATATTCTAGGTTAATGATTTGGTCAATGGATTGATAGTCTTCGGTAAAACTATCTACAGCCACTAATAAACCTAAACCTGTCATTAACAACTGATTGTAACGGCAAGTGATTTGATACTCTAATTGTTCCCAGCAATACGGAACCAACAAAGTTTTCAAACGTAACAAACGGGTAATCACTTCTTCCCACGTACGCGCATTGGCAATTTTAACTGCACTCTCCGATAATGAAGCGTCAGTAAACCCCCAACTGTTGAACTTCACACCTACGTAAGCTACCGCAGATGTAGATACGTCTAATGATGCATCGCATGGGTAATCGTCTACGGGCGTATGATAGTTAGAAGACAGACTGTTTAATAGCACAGGTGCAGGTAAACGGACAGATACATCAGTAATAAATGTATCTGAATTGATCATCACCACAGTGTCTGCTCGCAGATCTGCCAACATGCGTTCCAATTCTTTTAACTCAGCTGCTTCACGCAACTTCTTATCTACATTACCGTAATTGACAGGACGATTACGGATTTCTTCACGGCGAGTCGTTAGCCAAATTTCATTGTCGTGGGCTTTAAATTCCATGTTGCACTCCGAGATATTTACGTATACAGGAATCACGCGTCCTGTTTTGTTGTTGACATTAAAGTAAGACAGATAGCGTGAACCATCCCATGCAGGATGGATATAGTTTTTACCTAACGCAGGCCAGTCAGTGCGGTTTTCTTTGAGAACTTGTATTAACGTAATCCCATCGTTAACCGGTGTGCCAATACTACGCACAGGTGCTTGTTGTGTTTGCGCAGGACGTTCACCACCCATGGGTTGACGAGCAATGACCTTAGGCTTAAAGTTAGGATCAGGTTGACGTTCATCACGTTCAGCTAATTTGCTAGGAGAAGTTCTCCAGCTAACATCTTCACGTGTAGAGCGAGAAGAGCGTGTAACACCACGTGTACTACGGCTGTCACGATCGCGATCATCACGACCACGTCCACGACCACGGTCGTCACGTCCATCACTGCTATATTCACGACGATAGCTATCGCGTCCGCCACGATCATCACGATCACGGCTACTACGACCGCCACGGTCACGATCATCGCGTGAGCCGCCACTACGACGCTTAAAGCGCGCAATCATTTCAAATACTTCATCTTCTTCATCTATCAAGTCACGTACGCTATCTATCGTATCGCGATCGGCATCGTTATACGCTGTACGATCTGCCTTAAGCAAATGTGCACAGGTAAATGCACAGGCATCATCTACAGCCTGTTTAATCGCTTTGCTAGCGCTTACCTTTTCTTGAAAGTAAAGGACTTCAAAGTAATCGACGGTAAAACCAAAGAGATCATCAAACCGATCGTTATTAAATCCATCTTTAGCCACAGACCAGAACATGACATTACGTGGCAGTGTTTCATTTGCATCTGTTTGAATCAGATGTTGTAACTCACCCGCGATTTGATACAGATACTCTTCTGTGTCCTGTGACACACCACGCAGTCTAGGCACGTAAGCTGGACGCTCACGTACACCGTCGATTAGCTCATTTCTAGTTACTTGTTCAATACGAGCCATTTGTGCTACTCCAAAGAAAGTGTCATTAGGTATTGCTACCATTTAAATAATTTATATCCAACCTTTAGTCGAATACGTTAACCAACCAGTGTGTTGTTGTTTCGGAACTGATTAGCTATACTACCACGATAGGCGTAGTTTTCTATACCTAAGGCATTCGCACGTAAGAACAACCGTAACGAACGAATACTTAGTGTGCAGGTTAATATCCCTGCGATTGCAGGGTTACCATGAATAAACGTTACGTGTGGTGGTAAGCCTTTAGTGGCTTGGCGCTCATTCTTTAAGTAAGCAATGTACGCTAGTTGATATTCCTTTAGCAACATCCAACCGGGTGTCAGGTTGGGTACAAACCCACATTCCTTTTCCACGATTTCCAGATACGGTTGATTAGACTTCCACACCGTCAGTTTCTTCGCATGTTTTTCTGCTTGTGCTATGAAATCTAAAATGTGTTGGTCTGTACCATCATCGCGGAATTGATGTGGAATGCCAATGACGTACACGTCACGACCATGTAACGTTTCTTTACTGGCCAGCGCTAACCACACTGCTCGTTGCTTACGCCACAACACACGCACATCTGCATCACTGTTATAGTAATCGCAAATAGCCGTAGCTGCAGCAATAGGCAAAAGTCTATTTAAGCAAATGATCAATGGTGGCAGTTGTTCTGTTTTCATTTTGGTTCCTTAGAGGACGTTATTTAGAAATGGCACGTTGTACGGTTTCTAGAAACTCAATGTATTCGGGTGCACGCACCACAGTCCATGAGCTATCCAATAACACGTACGGATTTACACGACGACGACCTGTAGGTTCTGTTTTAGGTAAGTTAGCAAACTGACCCACTTCCAAAATGCTGGAGTGTAATACCTTAGAGCCATCGATGGTAATGCTTTTAGACTGAGCATTGCCACTACCAATATCAGATTGTAATATCAAATTACTGGTTATTTTGAAAGCCATGCAATCGCTAGGCGAAGATATACTAGATACTTCTACATGGCGATGGTTGAGTTTCAAAATAAGATCCATCTTTAAGAAGATACGCATCACGTCTTGAATGACACGTTTGTTGATTTCTTTCTTGGCTGCTTTGCGCAATGCAAAGACAACGTAGAAAATAGCGTTGGTAATATCGCCTAACACATACCGCAACACCGTTAATCGCTTATCGTACATCGAAGCAATCTGTGATGATGATTCTGCCACACGCGTTACAAACGTTTCGTTAATGTGCTGGAATAGTTCGTACAAGTCATCTACAAAAACATTATCTTCTTGTAGCTGGTCACGTACGTTGGTGTCGACATACGTGTCTAACGATTCCATATGCGCATCGATTTGGTTTAACAACTTACCTTCCGAGTCATCTGTCGCAAAAATAATGTGACCCATCAATATCCGCCATACACGAATATCATCAATCGTGCTAGGCGTAATTCTGTCAGGGAAACGATCTGCAACATAAAAGAAACCACCGATTAACCCTTCGATGGAATGGTTGAATTTGTGACGTGGGATTGCTATCTGGATACGACTGGGCTCGTAATACTGCGTACGTAACCGATTAGGTTTTGTATTCAATACACGATAAAGAGATTTACAGATAACGTACTCTTCAGGCGGATAACGTTCTTCATTTACTTCGTCTTCATAACCCGCATGCACTACCACACCTGTCAACATGGTAATCGCATTGTGAAATCCATATTTACAAAACAAGTAATGCGGTAATGTAGCATCCGCAGTAATCGTTCGGCGTGTAGGGATTCCTTTGATTTTCTTAGTAGCGCCGTTATGGATTTTACCCCAAATGACATTAGCTGACACGCGTTCACGATCCGCATAGAACGGATGTGTCTGACGTTTCAATGTCAACTTAGCACGGCTAACAGGAATGTAAATGCTGTCTTCACCTACCGAAATAGATTTGTCTGCAAGTACAGGTGAAATGCTAAATGTGGAACCGCTGATGCCAATGATACCGCCTTCATGGCAATATGGTAGCCACAAATAAACTGGACGTAACTCCTCACCATTGAATTCAAACAAGTATTTCATCATGTACACATCACTGTGCGACAATTCCAGATTCACTTTGGCAGTAGTGGACTGACCGCGTTTAGCAGTCAGCACCGAAAACTCTTCATGTGGCGTACACCGAACAGGTCTAATATACACTAACCCTTTAGGGAAGTCAGCCTCTGCGCAACGCAGTGCTCGGTTAATGTAATCCTCTACGTGGGTATTTACCCCATCTGCACTACCATTCAACGCAATCGTAGCCAATCCACGCGTGACATCGTGGTTGAACGTCGGACACTGTTGTTGAATATGTTCAAATAGACGTGTATCCATCATTGACTCACTATAGAAACTTTGATATAAGTAACCCCACCCCCACAACGGCAGCAGGTAGCCATTTTACAATTTCAGACGAATCTTTTCTGGCATAGCTACGATGCTCGTAATAGTCTTTCTCATCTAACATCCTAGCCTCTCTAGCCGCTTTTTCTTTTGCGTACTTAGCCTCCCGTTTACTGGCTTCTTTTTCTAACGCATATTCCGATTTCTTCAATGCAGCAACTTCTTTAGATAGTTCGCTTTCTCGATCTGCCTTCTCCTGTTTTTGCTTGGCGAGCTGTAACTCCAACGATTGTATTTGTTGTTTATGCTCACCCTCTAGTTTTATCCACGACAATTTCTGTTCGTGCTGAGCCATTTCAAATTCGCGTTTACGCGTCTCTGATTGATCACCCAATGTACACGCATCACTTTCACTTTGGAACAGCATAAGCTCCGCCGTAGCGGCTTCAAACGTATAGTACACCTCCTCTAGTTTACAATGATCTTCTGGACTGGATGTCGTGAGATATACGCCATCTAATCGGGTAGAGTCGTATATTGGATTGATAGAAAATACTCGACCACCAATATTTACCCAACGTTTGCCATATCGGCGATCTTTGTCCACAATAACCACATGGTAGTTTAACCCCGACTCCAATGCGTATTGCTCACGTATCTGTCGACCTTCTTCACTTTCAGGATGGAACACAGGACGTTCCGCATTGTCCGAAGACAGTGCCACATCTAAAGAGTGTACGTAGATTGCTCCACGGTGCTCTTCAAACACCGACCTCTCGATTGTGTACATTAGTAAGCACTCATGACCATTGCGAACAATGTTCACTTTAGCGCCAATAATCGCTTCTTTCAGTGATTTTAATTCCATAGAAGAATTATCTGAAATAACATCTAATATACGGTGGGTGTCAATTTTAACATCTTTTGCAAAACGATACCTTACATACACCACGAAATCTCGAGTGGATGCCCAATTATCAGCAATAGGTGGGATGGTAACCGCTAATCCATTTCGTAATGAAACTACAACTGGATATGGGAATCCGTTACTGTAGGACATTGTGGTTTCAAATCCGAAATTAGATACTGGTTGCGATATATCTGGTTCGCGAACATTAACACTGCTGACTCGCGTATTTGGTATTGTTGTAGGCCGTAACGCAGAGCGTACAGCCACCCTCGGAGGCATATGGACTCCTTATGTTTGTCAATCATCGGATAGTCTCCATTGAAATAATGTATACCCAAAAAAAGATAGGACGGCATACACCCACACCCCCGAAGGAGTGTGGGTGTATGTTTACCAATTACACTTCATCAGTGTAGATAGGCAACTTGCCAGCAACCGCAACATCCAAGTTTTTGAGTTTGATAACCATCAAAATTGGACATGTGTTGATATGCAAGAAACGTGGTTGAACCATTACTTCAGTGGAGATGGAACCTTCACGGGTCATCGGCAATGATGTAGCTAATTCAGGCATCCACGCCATGAAACCGAAAGATAATGGATCAGGACCGGCTTGACCATCACGAACGAATGTCATGTAGATGTGATTACGTAAACGTTTGTCGAAGTGAGAAACGATTTTGTGCTCAAATGCAATAGACGCTGTACGTGTATCACCAGACACCAGTAAATGTTGCGCAGTCGTGGGGTCAGTACCAATCAATAACTTAGGCTTGTCGCCTGTGTTACCTGTTGCAGCATCCAACGCAGGTTGGTAGCCAGTATCGCGGTACGCACGGTAAGACATTTCACGGATTTTGTTAACAATCGCCATGGACACGTCACCAGCACGGTCAGTCGATTTCAATGAAGCTGTGACTTGTAACAAGTCCAATTCAAAGTGCTCGTAGAACGGCTTGATGAGGTAACGACCAATGCCTTCAATGTTAGGCGTTGGCACTAAGTACGACTGAGACAATTTGTACGAAGACAAGGTGTCAGCGTATTTAAGCAATTTAGTAATCGCTTTGTTGTCTGTTTGGATACGGGCAGCAGTAATAGGTGCAGCCATATCTGTCGACGTACGTGTGTTGGTCACAGGTGTTGGGCAGTTGATTGGAGAACCTAACGGAATCATGTAGCGTTCGTTTTGTTCTACAGTCGTTACTTGAATACCACGAGTACGTCTGTTTAAGTTGGAACGGCTAGCCGCTAACTCATAACTGTCCAAACGGATAACGTCAAATTCAGCTTTCAACGCTGTCAAATCAGCACCAACGACTTCAATGTATTCGTTAGTTACGGGATCCACATCCCACACAGAAGCGATTTCGAGGTTGGCTGGGTTGACTGTCAAGTTACCACTTTCAATGTTCAATTGACCAGTAACAGTGATTTTCAAACGCAATACCCAGTTTGCACGAGCACCGACACGCAAGTATGCCAAACCAGTAGCTGTTGCATTGGCCGCATCTTTCGTAGCACCTGCCAATGGTAAATCAGCTGTACCGAAGTTTAAGATCAAGTCTTGAACTAAACCTTCAGGAGCCTTTTGGAACTGGCTGCGTGGCAAGTTAGCAATTTCGAAAGGAATTACGGATGTAGCGCCAGCGCCACCTACAGATGTGGAATGAATTTCAATGTAGATTTTATCTAAATTGTTTTTCAAGTCGACTGTATCGGTGTTATTCAAAATACCCGAAGCAATCAAACCGTCGTGTTGGGAGATACCGATTAGGCCAATCTCAACACCCGGCTTTAATGGACGTGTTGTAACTTCAATGCGGTCTACGTTTTTAGTGTAGCTGCCTACTAATGTAGAGAACTTGTCACCGTTGTAGTTAGCATCTAAGTTGTCACCAACATAAACAGGCACTAAAGCTGTAGAGTTAGTTTCTAACAACGTGTGGTCAATGATACCTTCGATCAAGTTACGACGATGGAAGTCCATTGGCTTACCAGACAATTCATGCTTAACATCGTTAAACACCATTGTACGACGTACGGATACGTCAATGTTGCCTTGGTCAGGTGTAATCGTCAATGTTGGGTAGAACGATTCGCAGAAGTCGGATTGACGAGCTGCTTGTACGTTGAACACAACAGAGAATGGCAAGTTAGCAATCAATTCGCGATCATCGAATGCTTCTTTGGAGATAGTAGGTGCAGTAGCCACTAAGCGACCACCTAAACCATCTGTACCGCCAGACATGAAACCAATGTTGGTGTAGCTAGGACCCATGCCCGGAACGAAATCACATGCAGCTGCTTTAGCTTGATAGCCAGATGGATTACCAGCCGCCATTAAAGCAATACAGCCTGCTTTAATCTGTGACTCAGTAAAACCTTCCATCGATGGCTTACCAGTACCAGCTTTGTAAAAGCCAGCCAATGTTGCTTGAGTAGCTTCGGCACGGGTAGAAAATTCACTAAACGATGCTTCGTCTAACGACTCCATGGAGATACACATTTTAGTGGTATCTGCGTTTTTGAGAGCGCCACCACGTTCATGCAAGGCTGTTGCAATCGAGGTAACTACTTTGTGCAGGGGATGTGAAACCTGCCGTGATTGTTGAAATTTAGCCATTTTATTACTATCCTTTATACGGGAAAGTGGTGATGTTGACTCCCCTGCACGGTATTGCCAAGGAGTACCCATAGGTATATCCCATCTTAAAAAAGACAGGGTGATCGGAACAACGCAAAAATGTCATAGGGCGATTAAGTGCACCTATACTATTATTTACATATTTAACGGAACAACGCGACAGAGTTTGACGTATTCTTTAAACATGGCCGTTTTAGCGACGTCGTGTTCAGAGACATATAGATGCAATAACTCTAATGCACGATCATAGCAAGCCCACAGTTGCTGCTCATATGACACTGCAGTGTCTGGACGTGTAAAACGAATACCCAATATTCTTTCGCGAATTTCAAACAACTCAAATAAAAACATCTCATCTGATGCATTGTCTTTATCATCCGTAACACCACGATAGGGCATTACAGATACTAAGCTAGATGCTGTGGGGTACAACAATTCTAAGTTTGTACGAGAGTAACCGTACATCTTGGAATTCAGCTTTTCGTTTAACGCTTTTACTTCTTCGGGAGATGGCCGCGATCCATCTTGTCGTGTAACAGTTAGACTGCCATTATCTGTTGTCAAACCATGGCATTCTAATGTTTCACCAATGGCTGGACCAATCTTTTCAATCATGTTGGAGTTAATCGCCACGTAAAAACAAATGTCATTCTCTGACATTATGCGTGATAATGCGACCAAATCCACCAAAGCCTCTTTCTCTAAACTATTGGCTGCCATAACGGCTTCTAACCAATTAGGCACAATGACCAATTTAATGTCTAGCTTCATGTGTAACCACCTCGAACAAATTACCCAACAGTGAGTGTGCAATGGATACCAAATTACTTTTAGTAAAATCAGTGACACTATTATACCTAGAGTCTAAGTTACCTAATAAATCGGTAACATCGTCTGACATAATTACACAGTTAATTAGTCTCATAAAAACCACTGAGACCACCATAGTGGGTATCGATTATGGCAAAGACCCCATTATGGCACTGCGTGAAACATTGCGGTGGATGGCGGCGAATCCCGTCGATACGACATACGATAAATCAGAACTGCTACAACGTATCCGTGTAAACATCGGCGACGATGATGCGCTCTATGCCGCCATTGTAGACGGCATCGACAATGACATCGATGGAGACTTCTTACAGAAACGTATTCATTCCTATCGTAACCAACTACGTGGCTACTTAGAAACGATTCGTGCGCGTGATCATGTCAAAAAAGCCTATATGAAAATGCATTACAACACCAATGAGATTGTGGATTTTGGTGCGTATATTAAAGACCTACGACAGGACTTGTTAGCGTTTGAAGAAAACCCTGACGATGCAGGTAGGGAACATCGTGGTTTAGTATCAGAGATTAACTTCCGTGATCTGTCATCTATCAAACGTGAGTTTGGTGCAATGAAAGATGAGATCTCTTCTAACGGTGCATTACGCTTTGGGCTGCAGGGATTCAATCGAATGTTGGGGTCTGCACGTGGCGGTCGTCGCGGTGAACTCATGGTCGTGGGCGCATTACAGCACAATTATAAAAGTGGCTTTGCGTTGGATCTATTACGCCATGCCGCTATGTACAACACGCCGTATATGTTCAATCGTGAACGTAAGCCATTGTTGTTGCGTATCTCATTAGAGAACCCGGCGCGTAATGACATCATGCATCTCTACAAATCCATTGTAGAACAGGATACAGGATTACCTGTGGACTTAGAGAATTTAGACGTAGACGAAGCATCGTTCTATGTCAAAGCTGTGATGGAGAAAAATGGCTATGAGGTCATTCTTCGTCACTATGACCCGTCGGACTTTACTTATCACGATTTGTTCGAACTCATAGAGAAGTACGAAGCGGATGGATATGAAATCCATATGCTGAACATCGATTACCTAAACCTCATGAACAAGCGTGGCTGTGAGGGCGGTCCGATGGGTGCAGACACACGGTCATTGTTCCGACGTGTACGTAACTTCATTAACTCTAAAGACCGTCGCATCTTTACAATTACACCACATCAGTTATCGACAGATGCTAAAATCATGACGCGTGCAGGTGTTACCAACTTTGTAAAAGAAATTGCTAACAAAGGTTATTACGACAGTTGCCGTACCTTAGATCAAGAAGTAGATCTCGAAATCTATTTACACAAAGAGGTAATCAATGGAGAAGCGTACTTAACGATACAGCGCGGCAAGCATCGTGGCTTACCTATTATCACACCTGCCAATGATTTGTATTGCGTGTACAAGTTTGAGGCTGTGGGTAACATTGTGGATGATTACTTACGTGACGATATGTCTCGCCGTATGGTGGGTGGTGGTACGGCAATACAGGGCTTTGAGGCGCCATGGTATCATGGTCAATAATAGGAGATTGCGATGAAGATTATTATGATTGCTGCTATGGGGATGGATCGGTGTATAGGTATCGGTGGTAAGATACCATGGCACATCCCCGAGGACTTACGTCAGTTTCGATTGTTAACACAAGGGCATGTGGTAATCATGGGTCGACGGACATGGGAGTCTATTGGTAAACCATTGCCTAACCGTGTGAACATTGTAATGACCACACGGTCTATGCCACCTGTAGAGGGTGTGATATTTGTATCGGGTGTAGTACAGGCAATCGAAGCTGCCGCAGCTGTGGAAGGCGTTACTGACGTATTTATCATAGGCGGGCATGACGTCTATCGCGCTTTCATGCCTTTGGCGGATACCATGTATATTAACCACGTGCAGTTACGTACTACGGGCGGTGATACGTATTTCCCCATGATCAATCCATTACAATGGTATCGTGTACCATGGGATGGCTTAGTGTCGGCAGAGATACCAAGCCAGTGGATGCTGTATAACAAAACAAAAAAAGAAAAGTAAGTAAAGGCGCATATACACCACACCTTACGGTGTGGTGTATATGCCGTGGTTAGAACCGCGCAGTCAGTTCTTTCCGCTTCGTAACGCCGAGCGCGGCCAATGAATCGATCGCATCAAACAGTTTGTTCTTGCGTTGTGACTTTTTGGTTTTGATATCTTCTTTAGCCTTCTTGTTTTCTTTAGCTGCTTTCTGCTTAGCTTTCTCTTTCTCAACTAGACGATCGAACTCGATCGTCTCTGGAGTTGTAGCTTTGGCTTTTTCAGCCAACTCATCACGGATGGACTCCGCTATTACCTCATCAACACGCAGCGCTTGAAAGAACGCTGCATCTTCTTCATTTAACGTAGCGAGGAAGGCTTTCTTTTTGCCCCCCTCTAACCGGTGAACTAAATACTGTTCACCGAGACTTTCAGCCTTTTCGCGCATCTGCGCAGCCAAAGATAATGGCGCCGCATCGCCAGTAGTCTGGTCTTTGGGTGCCGAAGAATTATCGACAGCATCTTTGGGGGCAGATACATCCAATAAAGATTGGATGTCTTCCATTTTCGTCACAACGGGTTTAGTAGCAGTCATGTCAGTTCTCCTTAAGAGATGTGAGTAAAGCTATACAACGGACTAAGTTGTATAGCAGGGTTCACTAAAGTAATATGTATCTCAAATAAAGTGCAATCGTCCATTAAACCACTTCTCCATTCTAACTATGGCGATTGTCGCATCTTGGTCATTATCCATGTCTGATTCAATCTGTCCATTATTCACCAGACGTTGGATATATTTAGCACTGGTTTCAAAACGTGTGTTGGCCATCAACCCCCACATCTTTTCTTGCGGGAACCATTTGTACCACACTTGGAAACATTCACCTGTGGGACCTAATGCTTCCCATCGACGTTGACCTACCTCGTGATCTTTTAATGTTCTGACCAAAGGCGCAGGTGGGATAATGCGCGACGTTTGAATGGGCTGCGCTACCCATTCTTCAGATGTTGACATGGGTGTGGGTGTAACCGCTTTTGATTTAGCCGCCCGTGGTTTACGCGGTGGAGGCGGTGGTATAACGCGAGGTCTAGGTGAATACAGATCTGGCATGTCCTCCAAAAAATCTTCGTAGGACTTGCGGTTCTTCCATTTAATCCATTTATCTAGAAATACACTTAGACGCATAATTCCTTTTTCTGTAGCCACCCAGTTCAGATTAATCATTACCCCATACCGCTTCTGCGCTCGATTTAACGGATGGGGCTGTTTCTTTTTCCCTATGTCAACGTTCCTATAGCGGTTGCCTAGCTCATACAGCGCACCGCGGTCAATCATTGCGCCCTGTCTCACGACATTATCTCCCGAATGACTTTTATCAATATTACCTTGAAGCGTGCATACCGCAACAGTGACTCCTCCCAGCCCGGCCAGTCGCTATCTAACGGATGCATGTCGGAGTTATCGTTAAGATCCGCCAACTTCAAATGCATTAGCTCTATATCACCCGATGCTAATATCCTTGCCATGTAGTCCGCAGTATCTTCACTATCCAACTTAGTCATCCTGACCACTAAC
>Ga0209277_10000146_pt1 | contig 37245 bp, 32 predicted proteins | sample JI81AbrownDNA_FD_187503 | JGI IMG/M metagenome (GOLD analysis project Ga0209277, IMG submission 187503) | Wastewater effluent complex algal communities from Wisconsin, to seasonally profile nutrient transformation and Carbon sequestration -... | ecosystem: Engineered > WWTP > Effluent > Algae... | reverse complement strand
CCTTGCCGCTGGTGCCGGCAATGGTGGCGGCGTCGTCGTCCGGGTTGCAGATCGTGGCCAGGCCGCCACATTCGGTCAGGCCGTAGGCGGTGGTCACCGCCCGGATGCCCAACTCCCGGCGCATGCGCTCAATCACAGGATCGGCGGAATCGTCGACGCGCCGGTCACCGCGATGCGCAGCGACGACAGGTCGGCCTCGGCGAGGCGGGGGTGGGCCAGCATCGACAGGTAAAGGGTGGGCGGGCCGGGCAGCGCGGTGATGCGGTCGGACTCGATGCGCTGGAACACGGCTTCGGCGTCGAAGACCGGCTGGGGCAGGATGGTGGCGCCGGCGATCAGGCAGGTGATCCAGCCGGCCTTGTAGCCGAAGCTGTGAAAGAAGGGATTGACCACCAGGTAGCGGTCGCCCGCCTGCAGCCCGATGATCCGCACGTATTCGGCAAAGGCCCGCAGGGTGGGGGCGTGGGCGCTCATCACGCCCTTGGCCTTGCCGGTGGTGCCGGAGGTGAACATCAGGTCGGCGATGTCGTCCGGGCGCACGGCGTCGGCCCGGGCGCGGGCCTGCTCGGTGCTGATGCCGGCGCCGCTGACCAGAAAGTCCGCCCAGGGCTGGCCGCCCTGCCCTGGCCCCAGCACCACGATCTTGTCCACACAGGCCGGACGCACCGGCGCCAGCAGGGCCGGGTAGTCGGTGCCCAGAAAATCGCCGATGCAGAACAGCAGGCGGGCGTGGCTGCGGGCCAGGATATCGGCGGCCTCAATGCCCTTCATGCGGGTGTTGATGGGCACCATCACCGCGCCGGCGCAGTGGATGCCGAGCGCAGCCAGCACCCAGTCGATGCAGTTGGGCGCCCAGATCGCCACCTTGTCGCCGGGCTGGATGCCGTGGGCCATCAGGGCGCGGCTTACCGCCAGGGCCTCGCCGGGCAGTTCGGCGTAGGTGATGTGACGGCCCGGTTCTTCGAGGGCCGCCCGCGCGCCATGCTGGCGGGCGGCGGAGAACAGCAGGGCCGGAATGGTGGGGGCGATGGCCGGAAGCGTTGCGTCGTTCATGGTTCAGACACTCATCACGAACTGGCCGCTGTCCACCCGCAATTCGATCCCGTTGATGGCGCGGGCTTCGTCGGAGGCCAGAAAAAGCACTGCCGCGGCCACATCGTCGGGCTGGCAGGCGCGGAACATGGGGTCCACGTCGATATCGCCCCAGCGCTTCGACGAGATCCTGCGTTTCAACGTGGGCAGCGCCTACGGCGCCGCCAAGGCGACCCAGACCCAGCTTACCCGCCTGCTGGCCCAGGACTTTGCGCCCCGGGTGAGGGTCAATGGCATCGCACCGGGCCCCATTCTCACCGCAGCCCTGGACCGGGCCCTGCCCGCTGCCATGCGCGAGGGCATGGTCCGCAACACCCCGCTCCAGCGTCTCGGCGAGACCGAAGACATTGCCGCCGCCACCCTTTACCTGGCCACCCCGGCCTCCGGCTGGGTCACCGGCAAGATCATCGAGGTGAACGACGGCGCCGAATCCAGCGTGTGGCCGGGCTGAACGCGGCACGAGGCCCGAGCTGAAACCGTTGCCGAGGCGGCCTTGCTCCAGGCCTTCGGGGGCTTCGGCCGCTGACCTCGGGGTTCATGGCTGCGCGCGCTTCGGATACCAAGCCAGAACTCCGTCAGATCGATGTTGAACAGGCTAGGGTTCCGCTTCAGGAACCACCGGAAGGATCTGCCAGGCCGGCCCGATATCGTGCTGCCCAGGCACAAGAAGGCCGGGCTGGTGCACGGCTCCTTCTGGCACGGCCATCTATGCAAGATTGCCCAAAGGCCGAAGTCGAATACTGGGTACTGATCCTTGAAGATCGAAGCGAACCGGTCCCGGGACCAACGGAACCGCATCGCCCTCATCAGCCTCGGCTGGCAAGTCCTGGAGCTGTGGGAATGCGAAATCCGCGACTTGCAGCAGACTGAGGAACGACTTCGGGCGTTCTTGCACGCGAGCCCTGGTCAGACCATGCCGAGTCGTTAGCGCCGCTCCCCAGCGATCCATCGTTCACCACTGTGGTGTAAAATGGTGCATTAGCTCTTCAGCTCGGGGAATAGCCATGCGGACTCAGGCAAAACGCAATGACAGCGGGGCGCATGAGCGCACCGTCCGCGCCTCTATCAGCTTCCCGGAGGAGCAGTACCAAGTCCTGGAAAGGATCGCGGCAGAGAACAAAGTTTCGCTGGCCTGGGTCGTACGCGACGCGATCGATGGCTACTTGAAGTCCAAGTGGCCGCTTCTTCCGCAAGTCACCGACGCTGAAGATGCGCAGCGGAGAAGCGAGAGCGCGTGAAAAAGAAATTTGAACAAGACGGTGGCGAGATCAGGGTGCTATCCCTGTTCTCAGGCTGCGGTGGCATGGACTTCGGCGTGGAAGCAGCTGGCGGCCACGTCATCTTCTCGAATGACATCCTGATGGACGCCTGCAAGACGCTGGAGAAACACTTCCCCGGCGCAGACATCCGCAATGCGGATATCTCAAGCATTCAGGCCTTCCCAGACGCCGACGTGGTCGTGGGCGGCTATCCCTGCCAATCTTTTTCAATGGCCGGCAATCGGGATCCCGAAAAGGATGAGCGGACGAGCCTGTACAAGCAGTTCCTGCGCGTAGTCGGCATCGTCCGGCCCAAGTATTTCGTCGCCGAGAACGTCTCCGGCCTCAAGCAGTTGAGCAGCGGGACCTTCTTGAAAGAGCAACTCGACGCCTATGACAAGGCCGGCTACAACGTCACCTACAAGCTTCTCAACGCCAAAGACTACGGCGTGCCGCAGTCGCGAAAACGGCTATTCATCGTTGGCGTGAGGAAAGACTTGAAACAGGCCTTCGAGTTTCCGAAGGAAACCCACGGAAAAACAACCAAGGCTTCGGGCCTGCTCCTCCCGTACACATCGCATGGCGACGCGATCAATGGCATGCCCCTGTGGCCGGAAGGTGAGTTCTACGAGCGCCCCCATGATCCTGAAGGCCACTTCTCTTGGTACTACATGTCCAGGAACCGCAAGGCCAAGTGGGCTGATCCGGCTTTCACCGTCGTTGCCAATTGGAGGCACATCACGCTGCATCCCGCTAGCCCGGTGATGACCCTGACGTGGTCGAACCTCGCTGATGGATGGAAACAGCGCTGGGACTTTTCCAACCAGTACGAGCACTTGGAAGCCGACCCGAAGCGCAAGAAGCTTGAAACGCCGCGCAGACTATCCTGGCGCGAATGCGCGCGCATCCAGACCTTCGACGCCAAGTTCACACCTGTTGGCGAAACGGACTCGAAGTTCACCCAGATCGGAAACGCCGTTCCGCCAAAACTTGCAGAGGCAATATTCACCCACCTGTTCTCTGGTGTTGGGCTGGTCGCGCTCGATACCCCGGCAGCCAGCAAGGCCGCCAAGAACCGAAATGCACCTGCCCGGTGAGTCTGCACAAGGATGGCTGTGAGCAACGCAACTACCACGTCACTCGTTAGCGCTGCGGTATCCGCAGCGGAGATTTCCAACAACGAAGCGCAGCTGCGACACGAGTTGGAGAATGCGCTTGAGCAGGCTTGCGCGGAGCTATCCATTCCTTGGACGCCATTTCAGCTCGAGCGCGCCCTTAAATCGAAGGGTAAGCCCACGAAATTCGCCGACGTGGCACACGGTGCCGTGGTCATCGAGTACGAGCCACCAAAGTCGTTTAGCGGACGTGCTGGCGCAAAGGCGATCCACGCGCGCCAGCAGGCTGAAGAATATGCAGCGCTGATCTCTGCCGAAGAAGGACGCGCACTTCAAGAGTATGTCCTGGTCGCATGGGACGGCGCGCACATCACTTTCGGTCACTTCGATGGCGTGGCTGCAGCCTGGGAAGATGTCGTCGCGTTCGACAGGATTTCAGCTGAACGCCTGCTCTCTGCGCTGGAAACCAATGGCCGTCCGCTGGTCCACCCCCAGCTCCTGCAAGCGTTGGTGGGGCCCGACTCGGAGTACGGTACGGCGCTGATTCCCGAGCTTTACACCAGCATTTGCACGGCAGATGCGTCGGCAGCCACCACGAAAACCAAGATGCTGTTTTCGGAGTGGCGCCGGCTTTTCAGCCAAGTCGTAGGGTTCCAGCCTGCACACATGAAAAAGCTGCTCGCCCGGCAGGAGATCTCGCACGACCAGCCGTACCAGGAAAACCCTGCTGCTTACCTGTTTGCGCTCAACACATACATTGCCATCATCGCGAAGGTGGTCGCCGCCTGCGCACTTCCTAAGGCCAGCCAAAACGTGCTGGAGCCGGGCGTACCAGTGGCCGAACGGCTGCGTGCCGTGGAAACGGGCGAGCTGTTCGAGCATGCCGGCATCCTGAACATGCTGAGTGGCGACTTCTTCTCTTGGTACCTGGATGACAGCGACGGGCCCCGCTACCAAGCTGCTCTCGGCGCCATGCTGGGTAGGCTGGGCGGTGTCGACTTTGCTGTGTCCAAGAAGCACGCAGACACGACGCGTGACCTGTTCAAGGGCATCTACGAGCGGTTCATCCCTCGGGAAGTCAGGCATGCGCTTGGCGAGTTCTACACGCCGGACTGGCTGGCTGAACACGGGATGGACTTGCTGGAATGGAAGCCATCTGATTCGCTGACCGATCCCACGTGCGGATCGGGCACGTTCTTGCTCGAAGCGATCCGCCGCCGGCGCAAGGCAGACAGCGGCGCCACGGCCCAGTCACTGCTTGCTGGTATCCATGGCATCGACCTCAACCCGCTCGCTGTCCTTGCGGCAAAAGGGTCGCTTGCGGTGTTCCTGTCGCCGCACCTCGACCCTGCGCACCCAATCCGGCTGCCGGTGTACTTGGCGGATGCCGTCTACCCGGCCTCCGTCGACTTTTTCGCGAACTACAGCCACATCCTGCACACGGAAGTCGGCCCCAGGGAGTTTTCCGTCCCCGAAAAGATGATCGGGCACCCCGATTTTTTCCGCATTTTTGCCAAGGTACGAATGCTGATCGACGCGGACTATCCGGCGACGAAGATTTACAGCGCGATCCTTGCGGACCTGCAAGCCATGGGGCTTGACCCGTCCGATATTTCCATCTTCAGCACGACCGTCGACAACCTGGTCGAACTCCATAGCCAAGGATGGAATGGCATCTGGTGCTCGATCCTTGCCGACCGCTTCGCTGCCGGCGCGATCCCGCCCTCCTCCCATATCTGCGGTAACCCGCCCTGGATCAAGTGGAGCAACCTGCCAAAGGACTACGCCCAGTCGATCCAGAAGCATTGCCGGGGGCTCGGCGTATTCAGCACCGACAAATGGGTGGGCGGAATCGAGTCGGACATCTCGACTGTGATCACCTACCAGGCGGTGAAGCACTACCTCGCGCGGCACGGGCGGCTGGGCTTCTTCCTGCCCGGATCCGTATTCACAACCGAGTCCAGTGCCGGCTTCAGGCGCTTTTCTATCGATAACGGCAGCTTGCAGTGCCGCGTCCTGCTGGTTGAGGACTACCAGGACATCAAGCCGTTCGACGGCGTCAGCAACCACCCAACGTTCTTGATGCTCCAACGGGACGCCGCCACTGAGTTCCCTGTTCCCTACCACTCATGGACCGCAAGCCCAGACGGCCTAGCCAACCAGCGGTCCTACGCTTCTGCGGAGCAATTCCGCCATACAGCCAAACGCATTGACGGAACCGCGGTGCCAGTCCCGGGAGGCGACGGAACACGTCCATGGCTAGTCGGGTCTCTGCAAGACCAAGTGGTCTTCTCCAAGGTTTTCGCAGCAGGCGCAAAGCCTGAGTACAAAGCGCGGAAAGGCATCACGACGGACCGCAACGGCATCTTCTGGGTCCATGCCATTGGCGCGGTCGGAACCAACTTAGTAACGGTGCAGAACGCAGCGGACATCGGAAAGACAAAGGGGATTCCCCAGATCACTGCGGCTGTAGAGTCGGAACACCTCTTCCCGCTCCTGCGCGGTCGAGGCGTTGCCCCGTTCAATGCAGTGCCTGAAACGGAACTCCGTATCCTGGTCCCTCAACGCGGCATGCATGGCGACCCTGACCTTCCCTCCGCAAGCCCGCACACCTTCAAGTTCCTTAACCGCTTCAAGAGCTACCTTGAACAGCGGTCCAGCCTGAAGAGGTTCCAGAAAGGGCAGGAGTTCTATTCGCTGTGGAGCACCGGCCCCTACACTTTCGCTCCGTTCAAGGTGCTCTGGCGCGAGATGGGCAACACCTTCGCTGCAGCGTACATCGGCAGCGCGCCGATCGAGCATGCGGGCGAAAAGACCGTCGTGCCTGACCACAAGCTCTACTTCATTCCGGTCGGCTCTGAACCCGAGGCAGCCTACCTGACAGGCTTCTTAAACGCCCCAACCATTGCCAAGGCAGTTTCTGCCTATGCGGCGCAGCTCAGCCTTGGCGCCAGCGTCGCGGAATACCTCAACATTCCGAAGTTCGACGAGTCCGACGGGCAAATGGCTGCCATCGGCAGTATTGCGCGAGATCTCACGAACAGGGCTGGCAATGCACAGCCCGCAGATCTTGAGCAGCTGGACCTGCGCGTCCGGGAACTGCTATCGATCTAGCAGGGGCGATGCGCAGGTTGCTTACTGCCCGACGCCACGGAAACGAATAGATCGGCCCAGAAAACAAAAACCCCGGCAGTGCCGGGGTTCTCGCTGTTTCTCTGAGCGCGCCCGAATGGGCGCCTCATGGGGAAAATCACTCCCACTCGATCATTTCCAACCGCCGTAACCCCGCGTAAAACCTAGTTCTTTGTTCGCTCGTATCACCGTCTACCGTCACTTCTACCGTCATATAGCGAGCGCTATTCTTCGCGCTCAAGATCGCCTCGATTGGGCGAGTAGCTGCGCCCGCCCGACATTGAACACGGCCGAATCACGACAGTATAAGTTTGTACGGCGCCAGAGCAATTTCAAGGCGAAAGGTCGGACAATCGACTTCTCTGACATTAACGCTCCAGGCAACTGGAAGGATTTGGCGGTCGCCTAATGCGCGTCCCAAGCCCCGGCCTCTGACAGTGCGAAGTCGAATCATCGAGAGACGTCGACGCCGATGGCGCTTCAACCATGGCGTCTCACAATCGAGTACAGATGCGATAAGAACACCCCCAAATGAAGTGAGCCCGATACGATGGCGATGCAAACGACGAACGTCCGCCGCGCCGCGTACGGACCGGCCCCCGCCGTGCCAGAAATGGCAGGCGGTACAATACTCGAATCCTGATACGGCGGCCCCTGAGAAAAAAACGCCGACACTGCGTCGGAGAGACTGCTGAGGAATAGGTCGTTCCCGTTTGCCCACATGAACAGCGTTGTCAAGACCGCGATCCAAGCTCCCAACGCACATAGAAAAATTGGAAAAGACTTTAGGAGCAGTCGCATGTAGCCCAGTAGCGGCGTCAGCAACCATCCCAGGCGGCGTTGTCTTGTCCACAGCTCATTGTGGAGCCTGCGCGCGCGATCCATGCAACGCTGTTCTTCGTCGAACTGGCCGAAGCTGCGAAGGATGCTGATGAGCCTTCCCAGCGTCTTCAACTGCGCATTCAGGCTGGCGGTCTTTCGCTCACGTGTGCCGACAAACCACTGGGAGATGGCGTCACACTCTAGTTCGATTTCGCGGATACGTGGCTCGATCAGAAGGTGATAGCCGACCCCTGCGAATTGGCATTCCACGTGAAGCTCCAACTCATGCTTCAACCCTAGCGCTTCGAAAGCGCTCGTGGGTGTGCGGTTGCCGATGAGCTCCAGCGCATCCGTGGCGAGCACCGCGCCCTGTAACGCGCGGTCCGCGGTGTCCGCCTGTGGTAGAACCTCGCGGGCGCGCCGGATCAATGTGTCAGTAAGCAGCAATAATTTCCCCGGTGCGCCGTGACCGCCTCCATCCGGCCGCGGCTGAGGGACTTGCGGCGGCCATACGAAATATGGGACGTTGCCGATCCGGCACGTACAGGGCCACTGTTTCAGCAATCCAGCTTTCGACCACAAATCAAACAGCCCGCTCACGGGCTTTATGATCACATCGCCGTGACCGACACCTTTGTTGCGCAGATATTCGCGGTTTGCCTCCATGACTTCCGGACCTTCGCGCGATTGGCCAGTCGTAATGAGGAGACGATGTTGCGACGGCTCCACCGTAGCATCGATCGAGCGCAGCTTTGGACAGTAGTGCTCCCGGCCGGAGCGAATTCCATCTGGTTCGGTGTGAGCGCCGAGACGCAGCAAATGAACCGATTCACTCCGATCGACGAAGTTGAGGCTCATATCCTCGAAGAGTAGCCAGTAGTCGTGCGTACCTTCGCCGCTGAAGCGGTCCTTCATTGCGCTCCATCGGGTGATCACATCCGCTCGGCAGCCGAATCGATACGCCGCATAGGCATGCAAATAAGCGTAGCGTCTCTCCTCGTCGATTGCGGCCGCGAGGGGTTGACGGATCGCGAGCTTCAGATCGTCTCCGGCACGACGCAGTCCTTCGTTGGTCACCGCGCGAACCCAGTTGCGCAGGCCGGTCGAGTCGAATAGCGGATCGCGGATCGCCGACTGCAGCAACGACGAAAGTTGATGGTGAGGGCCGATGTCCTTCCATGCGAGGGTGCCCGCACCATGAACGGGTACCGACAGTGTGTCTGCATCTGCGCCAGCGCAACAGCCAAAGACCCAATACAGGTCGGGAAAGCTCAGGATCAGCATCGCGATGAGTTGATCCCACCCGAGATTCGACGTGGCATCAAGCTCATGCGGCTGCACTTGGTCGATGAGCACAACAACTTCGCCGCGCCCGACCGCTCCATCATCGCCCCGAGCGGCCTTCTCGATGCCTTGCATAAGGCGCTCGTACGCTTCGATTCCTGCCTGGGCCGTACGAATCGGCCGATCCGATACGATCGTGTGTACAAACCCCGGCGCGCGGGTCTCCTCGCACAGTAATTCGAGCCAACTTCGCAGAGCGCGGGCAGTCAATGCGGATTGTGCGAGAACCAGATACCGTTTCATGAGAAGTCTCCCCTAGATCACCGCTCAGGCATCATCGCGCCGGCCGGATTTCGGCCGCAATCGCACAGCGATCTGATACGCGGCCATGAGATCGCCATCGATTTCGCTCTGAATCGGGCCGAGCAAGCGTTTGACGAGATCCGCCGCTTTCGAGGCGCTAACGCTCGGATCGCCAGTCATCAGCTTGACGCTCGGATGGATTTGAATGACACCTTCCGGGCACGCGGACGTGCGACGCTTCGTGGCGAGCAGAGCGGCCTGCAGATACCGCGCGAGCAACCATGCTTCGCAGCGCTGAATTTCAGCGAGCCGCCCGGCCCACTGGCTTATCGCTTCCTGCGGGAACGTGATTTTGCTGATTTCTTGGAGCAGGCCGGAAAGTGCCGCTTTCGGCGCCTCGGGCTGTCGCGGCGCGCGAGTTGAAGCGGGCTTGGTCTGTGAAGCAGACTTGGTCTGCCGATAGGCCACAGTATCCTGGAGATGCGCGGGAACGAGATACTCGACATCCGGGTGCCGATTCACCGCATCGAACACACACGCGCGCAGCTCGCGCACGTTGCCGGGCCAGTCGTGGCTGCATAGGTAATCAAGCGCTTCGGGCGTGATCTGCCGCCGCATTATGCCGGGACGCTGGCGCTCCGCTTCGCGGACAAACCGTTCAGCGAGCAGCGCGATGTCAGCCTTGCGCTCCCGCAGAGGTGGCAGCCAGATCTCGCCACCGATGCGCAGGCGGTCCAGCAGATCTGGCCGAAACCTGCGTGCATCGTTCTCAAGATCGGCATTCGTCGCGGCCAGAAACCGTACGTTGACGGTCCGTGCTTGGCGCGCACCCACCCGCGTCACGCGCCGTTCCTGCAGCACGCGGAGCAAAGCAGCCTGCACTTCCACAGGCATGTCGGCAATCTCATCGAAAAACAGATCGCCGCGATCGGCCGCTTCGATTACGCCAATCTTGCCCTCGACGCCAGTTGCTGTTCGTGGCTCGATGCCAAATAACTCGGCAGAAGACAGCGACGGTGTGAGAACCGCCGAATTCACAGTGACGAACGGGCGCATATCTGCCTCATCATCAGTGCCCGTCCGGTGAACGTAGCCCGCCAGCAGTTCCTTGCCCGTACCGCGCTCCCCGCGAATCAGCAGGTTCTCCCGATGGCAAGCTGCACGCCGCGCGTCGCGCAGCGCGAGCAGAATGGGTAGAGAGTGGCCAATCAGCTGTTCATCAGGATCGCTCAGCAGGCCGTGTTGCCAAAGCATCTCGGCAAGCAACTCCGCCGCGCGCGCATCATCTCGCGCGATGAAGCTAACGGCCCCGCGCCGGCTGAATTCCAGGCTGACTTCCTCCCGCGCCTTGCTGGAAAGAATCGCGACCGGCAGCTCTGGAAACTCAGAATGAATGGCATCAAGCAGGGTCAAGCCGAAATAGCGCTGCGGATCGTCATCTCCCGCACGGCCTTCCGGCATCCCAGGTGTGCGCCGGTGACTCTGCTCAGTCACGCGGCCGGTGTAGAAGCACAGGTCGAGCAGCACCATCGCCCAGGGCGGCGCGCCACACGCGAGCGCATCCGTCCATCCAGCACGAACCGCGGCAAGGGTACCAAGCACATCATTTTCGACGGTCGCGCCAACCCCAGCGGCACTTGGGGTTTGCCCTCTGCAGAATACCGCTTGTGCAATCGGAGCCTTCACCTCGATCTGACGTGCGCGCCGGTTCGGCGCCGCGCCAGTATCGGCAAGCAATAGCTTCCCGCAAAGATTGATCCGCTCGCGGTTGGGCGCGTCCTCGATCACGCGCCCAAAGAGGTCATCGATCACGAGCACGCGTGTCGTAGAGGGGATCTTCACGTGAGCAGCACCCGGCTCGGCAATCGCTCGATCGCTTTCGACAGGGCACGACACGCCGAGCGAAACTCTTCGAACCAGGGCGAGAACTCAGGATTGAGATCGCCGCCGGGTGCCTTAAGCGGCACGCGGGACAATCTTTCGTAACGAGCGTCGACGACTGCGACGGCATCTCGCACCACACTCAGCAAATCATCGACCGGATGACGCACGCGCCAGAGTTCGTATACGAGGCTGCAAATTGTCAGTCGCGTAGCCTCGTCCCACAATGAGAACGGTTCCCCGTCGAACAATAGGAGCGGCGATGCGTGCACGGGGAAATCCAGCAGCAGGCGGCGCAGATCCTCGCGGCGCTCGCGCCACTCAGGCAGCTCTATCGCAACGAGGTCCTCGAGATAGTCCTGCCCGTGGATGCGGCCGATCAGAATGTTGTGCGCGGTGTCGAGAGCCGAGAGGAATCGGTTCTTCAACCATTGATGATTGAATTCACTGCGCCGGCGCTGCCAGTCGGATTGATAAGGCGTGATCATTCCAGCAATCGACACACTTCGACATAGGCGGTCTGCACGCGCTCGCCAGTCACGGCAGGCGCACGAAGCAGCGCAACGATGCCGGGGCTGTTGCAGCTCTGCGCGAGAAATTCTGCTAGCGCATCGACCGGCTGTTCGCGCAAGTCGGCTTCGGGTGCGAGCGCGAACTCTGCGCGGGCAGCCGGTTCCATTTCGATATCCCCGATCAACGCGGCCAAGACCTTCTGCTGTTGCGTCTGTGCGCGTACCTCATGCGAAGGTTGCATGCCACCGCCCCCCTCCTCTTGAGGCAGAAGGTGCTCGAACCACCACTCACTCGGCTGCATGGCTTTCCACAAATCTCCCAATCCGTCGGCAAGTCGCGAGGCGGTGTCCGGCGCGAGTAGCGGCCAGCCGAGCGTCTTCGCGGGCTCGAGATCGCCCGTGTTCCGATGGATGCTTATCCACGCGGCGAGATACGCCTGGCACAGAATGGCCAATGTCATCAGCACAGTGGCCGGCGCTTCGTACGTACAGAACCACGGCGGCACGCGACGGTCACTACTGCGGACGAAGCCCTCGAGTTCCCCCAGATGACGCTTAGTGATGAGCCGCGTCCCGTTTGGCCGATACGGTCGGTGAACGCGGATCGCTTGTGGCCTATCCGGGAGCGGGAATGAATCCGAAACGCCACCGCCAGAAAATGCAAACTCCACGGCAAACGTTATGTTTGCTGGAACGCTTCCGACGTCCGGGGTGCCTGTATGAAAGAACAGCATGTCCATCTGAGGCTGCAGCTCTTCGAGCTTGATGGGTCGCGGCGTCTCCCCGCGGCGGTATTCGGAAACGTTGATTTCTTCCAGGTCACTCGACCGTGCATGAAGGAACACGCGAAAAGCGTGCGACTGAGCGAGCGTCGTCGCAATCTGCACACCGCGAGCGTCTGAACAGACGATCAATACTGTGAGTGGCGCGTTCGAGTTCACCGCCCGATCCTCAACCAACCATTCTCGAGCGTGAGCGTGCTCGAGGTACCGAGACCATCGGTGTGCACCTGGCTTGCGATGACGAAGCGAAGGAACGAGCCAACGGTCTTCTGCTCGCCAAGATTCAGCGTCCCATCGAATGCCTGCTGGGCGCAACGCATCATCGTTTGACCACACTTTTCCAACTGCGCCGGCGTCCAGTCGAGCTTCAGCCGGAAATGGGCGTGCCTCGGCGACGGAGGTTCAATTTGCGTGACGCCCAGCCGCATTTCCTCTCCTTGCAGCGGGATGATCGAATCGAAGAATTGGAACAGCGCTCGGATACTCCGGCCGGCATCCACAATGGGTTGCGAAGGCAGGAAAGGTAGCGGCGGGGGAGGATTCTCCCCCTGCTTGGTGAAGAGACTCCAGTCATCTAAGAGAAACGGAGTCAGCTTTTCAGGAAAGCGACGATAGAGCGCCTCGAGAAAAATGAGATACGCGCCGCCGAGCGGAAACGGGCGTCCTTGCTCCCCCCTGCCGATCCATGCCGCGTGATCACCATATGTGCCCTTCAGGCACTCATGGAACGCGTTGGCTTTGCGTTCATCGGCCCACCACTTCTCCGGGTACCACGGGAACACCCGCTGCACGCACTCGCGATGCGCAGTAAGCGGCAATTCCTTCCAGTCCGCATTGTGAGGCAGGCCGTGTGCCTGCCAGTTCCGCCAGCCGATGCCCGTGCCCTTGCTGAACCAGCCCGCGGTTGCGCCGCGGATCCGGTCGAACGGATTGACGAATTCGGAGAGCTTCGCGCACCACAGCTCGATCAGGTCCTTCTCGTGCCCGGTGGCGTCGCTTACATCCAGCTGCTCGCTGTAGATGGCCCGCGGCGGCCGGATCGCGAGCTTCTCCCGCTCGGCGATCACGTGAATCTCGGCCTCGCGCGCATACGTCGTGGTCAGAATCGCGGGAAAACCGACTTCCTTCGCCAGCACCATCACGAAAATGGCCAGCGGATACTCCCGTACGATCAGCGCCAACTGCTCGTTGCCGACCGCAGCGCGCTGGTATTTTTCCAGGGCGCGCCCTAGCGCAAGCGCTCTGTCGCCCGGCATGTTCGGCGGCGGGCTATCCGCCGCTGCACGCAAATCTTCCATGAGCCGGAGATGGGAGTCGCCGACCACGCCGAGGTTCAGGTCGACGAGAAAAATCGCGTGTGTCTCGTGGAGGAATACCTCGAGCAGTTCCTGCGGGTCGCGGCACCGGTCCACGGCGGAGTCGGCGTCCGTCCCGAATCCGGCTTCGATTGACATCGCGCTGTGCTCCGCGCGATTGTTCAGATGCCGCAGGATGTTGATCACGCGCTGCTGCTTCGTGACCGTGTCGTCGACCATATAGACTTTCATGGCTCGCCACTCCCTCGCGGAAACGGTACGCGCGTCTCCCAGACCATGCGCACGGTGTCGTCGGCTTCCAGCCGTTCGCGGCTCTTCGGAGCTAGCACCACCAGCGCCGGATCGCCGTACTCGCGTACGTAGCCCATGATCGCGGTGTGTGTGCCAATCTTCTTGTCCGGCGACGCCTTCGCCTCCTCGACGAGCAGACACTCGTTTTCGATTACTAGCGTCATCGGATGATTGGCCTGCTGGTCGACGAAGATCCGCAGTTGCGGCGCACGGTGCTTGCTGAAGAAGGAATGACGGATGGCATTGCGAAGCGCCGCCTGCACGGCGAGCGAGAAGGGTTTCTTGCCCCGTTTATTGAGCGGATACAGGTCGTCGGGCACCTCGTTGCGGGTGGCCCGGCTCACTTCCTTCACTTTCGCGGCCATCGCCTCGTCGAACTGGCCCGGCTCGCGCGCGAGCCCGCCCTCGCGCATCGTTGCGGCCACGATGAATTCGATGCGCGTGGAGGCGGTGACGAGCCCTTCGATCTGCCGCGCGAGGCTGCGCGTCGTCATATCGAAGGGGTTGTAGGGGTCGAGCCCCATGATCACGGTGTTCAGATAGTCCCGCACGAGGTGATAGACGTTGTCGCTCAGCCCGGAGCTGATGGCCGCGATGACGCGGCCGGTCTCGTGCGCATCGGCCTCGGCCCGCATCGTCACTCCCTGCGCCTGCCCCTCGCGCGCAGCGGTCGAGGTTGCGTTCGATTCATACAGATGCAGCATCACGTAGCGGAACGCATCGAACAGATCCTCCCGATCCGTCAGTCCCGCATCGAACCCCAGGAACACGATCGCGAACTGCGTATAACGCGAGAAATCCGTGACGTCGCGATAGCCCACCGGTGAGGCGATGAGCCACTTGAGCGGCTGCCCATTCCGACTCCGGAGGCGGGTGCGATGGCGCGAGAAAGTCTCCTTCCACCGTCCCCACACGGTACTGAGAGACTTGCCCGTGCCGAGGTTCGAAGTGAGTTCGCTGCGCTTCGCAAAGACCGCCCCCAGATCGGTGGCAACGAAGTTTTCGCTGAGACCTACAGATTGATCTTCTTTATGCGCGAGGTGTAACAAAGCCTCCGTGCTTTCCATCTGTGCTTGCGGAGCGACGAATTCATCGAGGCGCGCGATCAGCACCCCAGACTCTGTGCCCGATTGGCATATCGGCAAGCCCCGCTGAAATTGCGGATGAGTTGCCAGCGCATATTCGAACTCCGGGCCCCAGAAGTCGTTCAGCGCGGTTTGGTACGGCCGATGGCCATCGGCGCATATGCCTTCCTTATGGGGGGTGATTACAAAGGCCAGAGACTCGGTAGGCAACGTGCGCGGCGGAATGAATAAGAAGTCCGCGAAGCAGACATGCTCCGCTCGCGGGCATTTCTCCATCCAACTTGCAAAATGCCCGAGGAGCACCTTGGGCTCGTCGGACCCTCCCGGAGCCTCCGCGCCGGAGGCGCGGTAATAGCGGGCGAGCGCATCTTCCAGCTCAGAACCATAGCCGAAGACCATCCTCTGCGCGATGAGATCCGGCTCACAATCGACGTGGGTCCGGGCGGACGGGGTTTCGCGTGTAGTCACGAGGCATCTACTCCGTCAATTCAACGATCTGGCCCGAGTCGTTCACCTTGGCAAGCACGACCGTGGCGACGATGTCGCGGTTCTGATCGAGCGCAACCTCGCCGTTGACGCCATTGAAGGGAGTCGCATCCCCGAGAGACTTGGCTGTCAGAGTGCCGTACTTCTTGTATGCATTTACGATGAGCGTTGCGTTGTCGTACGCGTACGCCGGTACATACGTAGGCTTCACGCCGAATCGCGCCTCGTACTGCTTCTTCCATTCGGACGCCGTGGCAACCTTCCCCTGTACGTCGAAGGCCGGTGCCACGAAGACCACGTCCTTCAGTTCCGCCTGCGGCGTTCCGGAGTAGATGAGATCCACGAAGTCGAGATTCGCCACCAGATGCCCCGGTCTAACGAGCTCCGCCACTCGCAGGTCTCGAATCAGCGCCTGAAGGTGGAACGAGAAACCCATGACGAAAACGAGGTCAGGCGCCTGAGCCTTGGCTTTCTCGGCGATCGAGCGGAAATCGCGGACATCCATCTCGAACACTTCGCGGGTGACGGTCGCGCCGGCCTGCTTGAGCTGCGGCTCCAGGATTGAGGCATACGCCTCCTGCAAGTTTGGATAGTTGAGGTAGATGATATGCACGTGCTTGGCGCCGTGCGTGCGCGCGTAACTTACGAGCAGCGGCGCATCCAACCGGCTGTTGGCCATGACGCGCAGACGGTCGGGTGCGACGGCTGTGATAAACGGATCAAACGAGGCTAGGAACTGCGGCTTGTGCGTCGCGTCGACCAGCGGGGCGACGGCATTCACCGGCCCGGCCGCTGCGGTCACGTACACATCGAAGCCGGAGAGCTCCTGCTTGCGGAAAATCGATACGGCCTGTTCAGGCTTGCCGGAGTTGTCCTGAATGTCCAGTGAGAACTCCTTTGGGTCGATCTGCTGAGCGCGGAGCGCGTCTTCGAGACCCATCCGGAAGCCATTGCCGAACTGCCCGCTCCATGCGGCGATGGGCCCGGTGAGCGGTGCATTCACGGCGATCGTAACGTGCGCGCCGCCTGTGTTGCGCGGGGCGTTGTCCGAGACTGTGAAATAGAAGACCGCAGCAACCACAACTGCGGCGAGGACTGCGATAGAAAGTTGTTTGTTCTTCATTGCGTTTTCGGTTCCTCAGAAGGGGAAAGGGTGGGGACGAGGATGAGCGTTGCCTCATCTCCCCGCGGGATCAAAAAGGGCAAAGTTTCTTGGATATTGCTGGCATCTAACTGTGCAAACGGTTCATCGACCACGCGCAGCCGCGGGCGTGGTTCGGCAAGTAGAGTCGCGAGTGCGAGCACCTGGCGTTCACCGCCGCTCAATGCGGAAACCCTACGCGTTCTGAAAGGCGCCAGCAGATTTTGCTCGGGTGAAATTTTCGCGAGCGCCATCTGTTCTGCAACTGTAAGGTCACTGAAACATGCACCAGTCGCAGGGACGATGCAGATGCCGGCGCGCCGGCGTACCCACGGAGGAATTCCTGCGAGGGACTGGCCCGCGAGCGTGATCGTGCCGGAAGTTTCGGCAAGAGTGCCACTGAGGACTTCGGCAAGCGTCGTCTTTCCCCATCCGTTGGGCGCCTGCAGGATCGTGATTTCACCAGTATTGATCTGAAAATTGCAGCCTGAGGCCTCACCTGTATCGTCGAGACCCAGAACGATGCGGTGCCCTCGCCGAACCAGTAGTGCCCGCACATCGAGTAGAGGCGCGGAGGCGCGCTTGCCCACACCGCATGGCCGAATACGCGTGAGTAGGGCACCGCGCGGGAGGAGTTCATCCACCACCTCATGTTCCGGTCCAATCAATTGCTCCAGCCATCTCGGGCGTGAGAGCTTGGCCGAGGCCCGCGGTTTGGCAATCGACGAGGCGGCGGATCGGATGAGTTTGCCTCCTGCGAGCAGCCAATCTGTGGTCACCATTCTGCGCAAATGCGGCTGGTTGTAGATGTGCTCCACAATCACAATTGTGATGTTCTCTGAATGCACGAGTGCTTCGAGCATGCAGAGGACTTCTGCGACGCCGGCGCTGTCGAGCCCTGCGAGCGGCTCATCGAGAAATAGGACACGGGCTCCAGCGGCTACCGCTCGTGCGGCGGCAACGCGTTTGGATTGGCCCAGCGAAACCGCGTCCGCCGCTTCGCGACTCTGCTGCCCCAATGAGAATCGCGCTAGCAAATCATTCGCGTCACGCGCGATCTCCTGCTCACGGCGTTGTGAGCGCACGGGTGATAGCAGTGCGCGCAAAGGGCTCTCGCCTGGGTTGTCCTGATGCGCCACGGCAATATTTGCTTGAATTGTCTGGGAGCCGAACAGGCGTGAATCCTGCCAAGTGCGGCCGATGCCTTCGCGCGCCACGAACTCGGGCGCGAAATGGTCGAATACATTCAACTCCTGCCACCAACTTCGGGGAAAGTGATACTCGCGCGACTTGCCCTGCGTGGAGTATCGGACCACGCCCGCATCCGGGTGCAGATTCCCGGTAAGAATGTTGAGCAGCGTCGTCTTGCCGGACCCGTTCTCACCGCGCAGCAGGACTACTTCACCCTCCCGCAACTCGAGATCGACACCATCCAGCACGTGCTGACCATTGAACGCCACACGCAACGATTTCGCGTTGATGAGCACGGGCGCGTGGCCCAGGTCACGCACAACATCCGGGTGAGCGTGCGCTTGCTCGGCCACGGCGGTGGATTGATTCAGGCAGTCGTTCATGCGTGTCTCACGTGACCCGGTACTCGCCCGCCACGCCCTGCGGGCGCAAATGCATCATTAGAATCAACGCGAGGCCGTAGATTCCCAGACGGAGATTCGCCGCCTGTGCCTCGGGTAGGCTGAGAAAGCGCAGTAATTCCGGTAGCAGCACAAGAATAGCGGCGCCAACGATCGAGCCGCGGAGATTCCCGACGCCGCCCACCAGCACCATACTCAGCATCAGTATGCTCTGATCGAGCGCCCCGGCGCTCGGATCGAGGTAGCCGATATAGGAGACATACAACGCGCCTGCGATCGAAACGAGCACGCACGAGATAACGACAGCCTGCGCTTTCAGCATGCGAGTGTTCTTGCCGAGACCGCGCGCCGCAAGCTCATCGTCACGCATGCTGAGGAGCACGCGACCCCACGGCGATGAGGTCAGCCTTGCAACGACGACGGTGCACAGAAGCACAACGAATGTGGAAAGGAGCAGGAACGCTGGGAGTGCGTCGAGGCGCGTGCCCAGAATCTCCGGCCGCGGAATCGCGGATATACCGAACGGCCCATTGGTCAGATTGCGGATCGAGCCGAGCGGAACCGCCGGGTTAAACCAGCTACGGAACAGTGTGAAGAAGAGCACCTGCACGGCGAGGCTCGCCATGACGTAGAAGTCCCCCTTCAGTCGCCATCCTGGCAACGAGACCGCGAGACTGAGGATCGAGGACACTAGCACGACGAGACCGATGGCCGGCAGGAAGCTCCAGTGCTGAACAACGGCCAGCAATGCATACGTGTACCCGCCAACGGCGAAATATGCGGCATGCGCGAGCGTGAGCATGCCGCAATATCCGACGACGAGATTGAGGCCCAACGCGACGATCACGTATATTTCAAAGTAAATTAGCACGTGGATGGCGTAGCTCATGAGGCCACCGACTCTATGCGCGTCTTGTGGCCGAACAGCCCCGCCGGCCGCAACAGCAGAAATGCAGCCAACAGCAAAAACGTTGCCGCGTCCTGCCAGAGAGCGGAGAGATTCCAAGACACCTGCTCGCGGACGAGCCCCAGAAGTATTCCCCCTGCAATTGGACCTATGAATGATGTCCTGCCACCGATGATGACAGCTGAAACCGCGAGCAGTACCACATGCAGTCCCCCATACAGGTCGAAGCCGATATCGTATGCCGTGACAAGCGAAGCGCAGGCTGCAAGGAGCCCCGCGAGGCCGAAGGCCGTAAGACGGTGAATGCCGGGATCGTATCCATAGCGGGCAAACTGCTCAGCACTATTCGCCAATGCCCGCAAGCGCAGACCCAGAGCTGTAGTCCAAAGAAGGGTGACAAACCCAACCAGCAGCGCGCCCGCGACGCTCGCCGTTACGAGCTGCGAATAAGTAAGCACGATATCGCCCACCTGAACCGGCGTGTCCGCGGCCGTGCGCAATGTTTGAGTGCCGGAGCCCCAGGCCATCGCAGCAATCTGTACGAACAGTATGTAGGTGCCAAGCGATGACAAGAGATGCGAGCCATCCGACGCGCCTCTGCGCGCAAGCCGTGCGTGATTGAATAGCTCACATGAGATGGACAAAGCGCAGACGCCGGCAAGTGCGATCGCGACGCTCAGCACCCAAGAGCCAAAGAGGGCGTAACTGGCCTTGACGAGGTAGGGCGCCAGGGTAAACAGGGCAGCCAGAGCCAGAAAGAACACCCGTGTTGGGAGGTATACGAGCTGAAACGCCGCCGCCAGCAACGCGATTGCGAGTCCTAAAACAAAACCATTGACGAGAATCTGCATGTCAATCATTAAAGCAAACTATGTGCCATATACTCGATGTATGAATCCAGCACAGTAGATGATTGAAATTCAGGGGAATAACTAGCGTGAACACAGCTTCGCTAACAAGAACAGGATCGAGGCTAATAGTATCGTATTAGCCACTTATAGTAGCAACGTATGCGAGGGAGCCAAGTCCAGAAGGATCACTTCCTCCTTGATCCACGCCCGAGGGAGGCTTGGTTTCGCCCAAGGAGTTTCTGCACAAGGACACACACGGGCCGCGGCCGATCAGGCGCTCTCAAGGCTGACCAAAGAGGGCAAGCTGATGCGGGTCGGGCGCCAGTTCCAGCCGATTCGGCACGCGCGCGCCGGAGAAAGTGGTGAAGCGCTGGTAGCCCAAAGCAGTGAAGTTGTCGCCCCGCACGGCGCCATCGCGGCGAATACCTTGGGCCTGATCCAGCAAGTGCCTGTTCGACCTGTCCACCTGACTTCGGGGAGGACCCGAAAGCTGAAACTCGGGGGCTCTGAGGTCAGGGTGAAGCACGTACCCCGCTGGGCACGGGCCCCGCCGGCGCCGCAGTCCGTGCCTTAGCCTAAATACTGTTTAGATAGTCGGCCCTGCAAAATTCATCCAGGCGCCCCGGCTAGCCGGAAATTCTGTTGGCCCGAACTGAATCGTTCCCGACCAGCGTTGATCAGTTGCATCAACGCCCGTAAAACTGGCCGCAAGAAAGCGGCCTTCAAGCCCAGACGGAGCATGGCCCGCAGCAACCAGCGCAGGTTGTAACCGGTGGCGCACAGCACGGCATGCAGGGCATCGCCCAGTTGCCCTTGGAGCCAACAACGATCCATCCGGTGATCCGACTTGAGATGGCCGATCGCCGGTTCCACCGCCTGTCGTCGCTTGAGCCATCGGCGCTGCGGCCTGGTCAGCGACTTGTATTTGCCGCGATGAATGAGGTGTCCTGTCAGATAGTCTGACAGCCTCGCACCAGCCGACAACTTCGCCTTGTTTCTCGCCATGTCACGCCCTCCGCCAGGAACATGACAGCTATAACGGCAGAAAACAATCTATCTAAACAGTATTGGCCTTAGCCTGGCTGGTTTGACCTGTCGCTTGCCCCAGCTCGGAAAATGCGAAAAACTACCGATATTTACTGCGCAGTGAATCTGTTGATCTTACGCCGATTAGCCGGGCATTCGTACCGTCGAGTCCCACGCCCGTCGTCAACGCGGCAAAGGACTCCGACGGTAAACATATCGTTGGCTAACACGTCAATTTTCTGCCGTCAGGTCTACCGTCAAGAAAGTGGGTCTGAGTAGTGCATTATCTATGAGCGAGAAATGACAATATATTTAAGTTCATGGTATTACATTTAGTCTATATGCTATTGATGTCGCAGAATCGATCATCATCAACTTCACGCATGCCATTGATTAATATATACATTTAAACAACACTCACTCCCACTCGATTGTCAATAGCATTCTCCATCCTCAGTGTTCACGCCACTTTCCGTGTGCCCCACCTGCTTGATACCGTTGCCGATACCGTCAAATTCCATCGCCTTGAACGCGCTGCGTACAGGCAAGGCCCAGGAGGATCCATTCCGTCTCAAGCACACCCACTGACAGAGTGGTGCTTGCCCGTGCCGGCTGGGCAATCCGCCGATCACAGGAGTCACGACGTTTACCTCGGCCGCTAGGAGATGACGCGGAACACTCTCGTGGAATGCCATCACGGCGAAGGATTGCGGGGTCATTAGGCCCAATCCTGCTCACCTGACAAGGTTGAATTTTACGCCAGTGTTGGTTCTCGGCGAACTCCAATCCCATATGTCCCCCCTTGCGACCTTACAGTTCGTTGCGACGCTTCGAGCTCACATTCCCAGCCCCGCGCTGCATCTGAATTGAGCTGCTGTACGCCATATCGTTCTCGAAGCTCCGAACGGGCGTTACGCTGACGCTCTCGCTGTTACCAATCGCCAGGAAATAGGAACCCGCGCATAGTCCAGTGAAATGGACGTTGGCACCTGAAGTGTGCGCGACATCGACGACAGTAGAACTACCGGGGTAACCCTTTCGAAGCTCGACTGAGACACCCTCGCCAAATGTTTGCAGCGATATGTCGTAGGTCGTTGTGCAATACGGATTCGCAGGAGGCCGAACGTATGCAGGAGCAGGCAAAGGCGCGGGAGCAGGTGCAGGGTTTGGTGCAACCGGGAACTGAGCTACAGGTTCTGGCGGAGGTGGTGACGCCAGTGCCATTTTCGGGAGGAGGCCAAGAATCTCCGTTGGGATTGCACCGAGCTTCAGCGCTGAATTTGCCGCCTCGATATTGGCTCCTGGTGCTGAGCCGACATTGAATGAATATCGAATATCCCCTATGCGGAACACGAGATGGTCTGTATCCCGATAGTCACCTTTGACGATGACGCCTTTGATGCCGCCCTGCAACTCAACCGGCTCACCCTCGTCAGCATCCGTTGGTAGTGATTTCCTGGCTGAAATAGCGCCAACGCCGCACGCCATGGACACGCAGTCCGGTTCTGATCCGACAGGGATGTGGTAGCTGTCAGCCCTGGACTGGATACTGAACGTTCCGTTGTTCAGAACGTATGCCGCAATCGGGTTACCCTCGTAACCCAACGGAGTGAACGTTGTTGGCAAGAAAACCGGAATTTCGACGTTGGCGAGATCCCCCAAGGAAGGCTTCAGGAATTGAGCCACCACCGATGAATAGTTTGCCGCCAGCGCCGCCCCGATAGCGCTCTTAACGACTGGAGCCTTCTCCTCCCGGTAAGAGGTCAGCAGCGTCTGACGGAGCGTCTTGGGTGCCTTCGAGAACTGGAAGGCCAGAGCGAATGCGTTACTAGCCTTGTCGGAGGTGTTGTTCAAGGCAAAAACCTTTGCCAATCCACCCCACGCCGATGCACGGCGCGCACTGCGTATTAGGGCGGCCAAATAGGCTTTCTTGGCGGCAACGTAGTCCCCAACGTTGAACAGAACGTAGCCGAGGTTGTCCGCAATCTCTGGGTCGTATGGGTTCAGCTTGTAAGCAGCGAAAAATTCCTTGGTGGCGAGATCGTCGTGACCTTCCTTGTGGTATTGAAGGCCAGTCTTGTTCTTTGCGCGTGAATCCTTGTACACGGCCTTGTCGATAGTCGGCTTCGATGACAAGGCTTCGATGGCAGAGGCTGCATTCTCGATTGCGGTTGCATCACCCGACTGGCTGGCTTGTAACAAGGCATTGATCAATCGATCCTGTTCGCTGCTGATGTCCGGAATACCAATTGCGTAGACGGACGGTGGTGGCGCCGAGGGAGCTGCGTACTGCCTTTGAGACGCGCCACTGTCATTGCGACCGCCGGAGGCGAAGACAATGACCAAGAAAACAACCAGGACAACAATGCCTATAACCCATGCCCCTCCCCCACTGGAACTTGGCTGGCTTGGCTGAGCAGAACCTTGTGGCGCAGTTGCAGTAGAACTGGCGTGAGGAATTGGCCGAGGCTCTGGCGTGGGTTCCGGCCGAGGCTCTGGCTCGGTCTTTACTGGTTGTTTTGCGGGCTGTGGAGGTAGGTCATCCGAAATGTCGGATACCAGGTCATCCAGGCCGCTGAACCCCTTCTTCTCAGACGACATTGATCAATCACATATCGGAGCGACTCGACATCTTGCTCTTCACAATGTCGAGTTTGGCTTTGTGGGACATCGGTCGGGCGAAAGCCTTCTTTTCAATCTGCGGCATGACGTTCCCGAAGGGGATGTAGGCGAGGCGCAGCATCTCAGGTGACGCCTGCTTCGCGTCGGCGAAGTCGTACGGGAAGTTGTAGCAGTAATTGTGGAAGCCACTGAACTGGCGTGGCTCGCTGGCGATGCGGAATCCCGGCGGAGCCTTCCTGGAGCGTCTCGGATGGTAGAGATCGACGAAGAAGAGGTACCACCCACTGCCAGAGTAAGTCACGGCCTCGAACACATCGATCATATTGATCGCGCCGATCCGGTGGAACATCATCCTTTCGCCGTTACTAGTCTCCAGCCTGGATAGGTAGGACAACTCGCCAATCGCACCATTAACGGGAATTGGGTTGCGCTCATCCAGCCCGAAGGCCCCTTCCCCATCGGGGCGCTCGTCGATGGCCGGGGTGTTCTTCAGCAACGCCTCCATGTCATCGCCGAGAAGCGTGTTCTGGAACTTCTCGTCGTCGATGATTTTCCAGATCATCTGCATGGCTTCCCTGAGGGCCTTGTCGCCCTCGTCTTCCTTGCCGAGAAGCTTGGAAAAGAATCCCATCGGCGTGCTCCCTAATTTGTTGTTGGTCGTTGTTTAGTCTTCGAAGATGCTGCTCAGCCTAGGATTGCCGGTCTTGAACTTTGCCCGGATCGCGGCCTCCAGCACGTGCGCGTTGTTGGCACCCTGATACGGGAGCGACAAAACCGCCTTCTTGTCGTTGGTCTTGCCGATGCAAAGCGAGCCGTTGGCACTCCAGATTTGCAACTCAGCCCAGGTGGCCTTGATCTTCTCATCGGCACTGAATATGTGGCTCTTGGTCAGTTCCATCCCAAAGTCGTCAAGAATTGCGTCTCCGAAGCGGTATCGCTTGCCTTCGCGCAGGCCACCCAGCATTTCGGTAAGGAGCCTAACGCCGACGGCCTTCCAGAGCTTGTCGATGAAGGTCGAATAGACGTTTTCTCGGTTGAGTTGGACCCGCGTGACATTATGCTGGTCGCACCAGAAGATGAAGTAGTCAGTGCCGGTCGGTACACCATTGACCGAATTCCGGGTCGCCCCCCAACCGACACCCGTCACATTGTCGAGCGCCACTCGGGAGCCCTTCCATTCGACACCATTCGGTGAAATTTTCAGAGTGTCCTTGAAGACGAGCCCGATCTGGGCCTCGTAGGTGATTTCCCTCACCCAGTCTTCGGTCCGCTTCTGTTCTCTCTGGCGATCCTTGTGGATGTTCGAAATGGCAACCGAATCCTCTTCGAGACGATTAGCCACCTCAGGCAATTCGGCGAACACATCTTTTAGGAGATGCGTTATCCGCTCCGCCTGATCCAACATCTGGTGCTCGTTGAACAGGTCGATCCCAAGGCCTCTCACGTCGAGTGCCATACGTCGGCTTTGGTCATGCTCAAGCCCACGTGATTTCATGCTGATCTGGATCGGCTGCGCCACCCGATCCCAGTTGCGGATAACCGAATCAAGCTTGTCGACTAAAGGAGTCACCGCCCTAATTCCGCCGCTCGCGCTATTTCTGATCGATCCGATCAACTTCTCGACGTTTTCCGCCTCGCGATCGAGGAACGAACGAACACCCAACTCATAGCTATCGATCAGTTCGTCGATCAACAGTGGCGCTGCATCCTCCCCCGACAGCGTTGCCGTATCAACGACATCAGTCATGACATCAATCATGCGCTTGGTCGGCAGGCGATCAATCGCGTTCTTGATCGAGTCCTTGTAGTACCGGCGGCGGTTCGAGACCTCCTCCTCAACGAGTTCAGGGCCTGAAACGAGTGGAAAACCAGCTACGGCGCGATCCTCGTTGACGAGCCGGAGGACATCCTCCGCGTCAATCTGGTCGGACTCCGAGGCCAATTGGTAAATCCATGTTGCCCAGTCGTCGGCGTCCATGTCGGCATCGAACAGGTCCAGCGCCGCCGCGATCAGGTTCGCCTTAACCAGCGGAGACTCATCCTCGGCAGCGGACATGTACTTGTCCAGGTCGTGCTTGATGAGCGTGCAGTAGGCTGAGGCCCTCTTTGGCGAGATGCCGGGCAGCCAGGAAACTTCCACGGAAAGGCGATTGCGCGGATTGGTTAAGTCCGATCGAGCCTTCGTGCAAAGCTCGTGATCCATCGAAAGGCTACGTTCTTCCGCCTGCTCGACGATCCTTCGCCGGTTGTCCCTGGTCGTTACATCCAGGATTGAGAACGCTGTCTTGTGAAGGTCGGTGTTCTCAGGAGCGTCGCGCCGGACCTTGAAGCTTGTGGTTTCGGCTGGACTTGGCCGAGGCAGCGACAATGAGGGTCTTTGCGACTCCTGGCTTGCGCTCCTAATCACCAGGCCAAGCATTGAGACAAGTTGGGGGTCCTTGAGCGCCTCGCGGGCTTGATCGAGAACGCCAGGTCCGAACACCAATTTCCGATGCTGCCGGGTGTCTTCGGCGAAGACGGCCAGTTGTTGGCTCGAATGCATGTGCTCGCACAGAGCCATTGAAGTTTCGAGTTGTTCCTGGTTGCTCGGGGTGGCCTTGCAAGCGGTACATTGGGTAAATGCACCGAACTTCTCGGCTCCGCAGTTGAAACAGATAGCCTGGGTCATTATCGCGATCTCATCGAAGCGAGTTGCCGCGATACACACGAGTTGTACGCCGCAGGCCCGTTCAAGTACTTGTCCTGGGAGCAAGCCATCTCTATCGAATTTCTGTCGTTTGAAGAAAGTCCAGCCAAAGATGGGCGACTCCCGCTTTGGCTCAGGGCGGCTAGCTGCCGGTTGAGGCACGAGTTGTAGGCTGCCGGGCCATTCAGATACTTGTCTTGCGAGCACGCAGCCTCAATTGATTCTCGCTCGGCTGTACTCAAGCCAGACAGGTTCGGCCTGCCAGACTGTCCATTTACTGCCGCAAGCTGATTCGTCAGGCATTGGTTGTAGGCGGATGGTCCGTTGAGGTATTTGTCCTGTGAGCACGCTGCCTCAATCGATTCCCGCTCGGCGGAACTCAAGGCCGACAAATTTGGCCTCCGATTCCCTCGGCTGAGGGAAGCAAGTTGATTCTTGATGCACTGGTTGTACGCTACTGGTCCATTCAGGTACTTGTCCTGAGAGCACGCAGCTTCAAGCGATTCCCTTTCGGAAGAGGTCAAGTCTTGAACGCTGCTTGCAGAAGGCTGAGGTGACGAAGGAACTGACGGTGCTGCCGCCACGGTTTGAGCCAATGGCGGCGGTGTGGGTTGAACAGACGCTCGTTGCGAATTCGCACCCAATGATGGTGCGACCGATGAGCTGATGCCTAGTATCTGCCTGACCCACGTGCTTTGAGCTGCGTTCCGTATCTCATCGGCCCTTGCATCAACTTCAGACCGAACGCCCTCCAGCATCCCTCTCCGATAGCGGAAATTACTGCAACGGCTGTTGTAGTCATCGACCATCGCGTTGTACGCTACAACCTCGTTGCTGCGTGTGTTATCGACAATGCTTTCAATGGCTGAGACGCGATATTTCTCAGTCAGGCAGTAGCGAATTTGCTCCCGATTGAATGACAGGCCGTTCCCCACTGGCGGTTTCTCACCATTTGAGGAAACAACTGCCGGAGCGGATGCAGCCGCTGGCGCTGGAGCAGGTGCTGGCGAGGAAGAATAGGACGGCGACGGCGAGTAAGACGTGTCGTTGTTCGACTTGCCAGAGTTTCCGAACACCCAGATCAGGAAGAGGATGATGCCGCCCCATACGAGCCAATTCTTCCCTCCTGAAGGTTGCTTGCCTGAAGCAATCGGAGTTGGTCTCGATTGTGGCGTGGGCTGCGGCTGTACCGGCTCCGACTGAACCGAGGGCGGACTAGGGGGCGTCGTTCGGGGTGTTTCCTGGCGGGGCTGTGCAGGTTTGCTGCTTACGTTCCGAACATCGTCCGAAACGTCGGACACCAGCGAATCGAGCCCAGCAAATCCTTTTCCGTCGTTCTTTCTATCTGACATGGCTGACTCACTTCAAACGAACCCTATCTTCCGATGTCCGCCGTCCTCATCCCTGGCAGGGGAAGTTTCAAGCGCCTTCGCCAGACTCTCCTGGTTCAACTTGTCCTTGCCGGATCGTGCGGCGATACGAGCCCCTTCCCTGACCACGAATGCGACATCCGATAGGGGGCGCCCAGAAAGCTTCTTGGCCAGCGACGACAGGTCGATCTCGCCCTCCTGTGGCAACAGGCCCACCAGGTTCTGAAGTAACGACAGCACCTCGTCTTCCGATGCCATATCGACCTTCACGACGTGATCGAACCGGCCTCGTCTCAGAATCGCCGGATCGATCATCTCGATTCGGTTGGTCATCGCGACGATCAGGACCTCGTTCTTGATCGCCTCTGGAATACGGCGAAGGAACTCAGCCACCTCTTCTACCCTGTGGTGGCTTGATCCGGCGCCCATCTGCCGATCTGCGAGGAACGCTTCCATTTCGTCGATGACGAGAACCGATGGCGAGTTTTTGATGGCCTTGTCGAAGACCTCTGCAACCTTCTTGCTCGTCTCGTGAATGAATGGGCTGGCAACACTGGAGGCTTCGATCTGGAAGCTTGGCCAACCCAGATACTCGACGAGGCGTTCAATCGCGAACGTCTTGCCGCAGCCAGGAGGTCCATGAAGAATGATCGCCGAAGGAAATTCGATACCAAGGGCCTTGTAGCGCTCCTTGTTCTCGATGATGTCGATGACGTGCTCAATCAGGAAATTTTCGAGTTCCGGCCTGCCGGCCAATGAGAATGTCTCTGGTACCGGTTCCTTCGGTTCTTCCCCTGGTTGTGCCTTTGCGTCGGCTACCTTCTCCGCAGCACGTGTTCTTCCTGAAGTTGCCGGCGCCGTGAAGCCAGCCCGCTGCACAACTTCACGCAGGTGTTGCTCACCCAACCAGCTAACGAGTGTCCGGAGCCGCCGGAAGGCCGTGACCGAAACCGGCACGCCTCCGGTGATCCAGGAGCCGAATACCACATCGTCGGGAACGCGGGCTGTAAGGCTGTAGGTCGGCAGAAGCCTTGAGAGCTTCTCGACATAGATCGCATCCTGGAAAGGGCTTTCGGGATCGAGTTGCCTCGTGGCAAGAAGGGCATCGGCAAAGGCCAGCGCCTCGTTCTTAGAGTCAGGGGACTTGCAGGCCGTGACCGGAGAAAGAACATGCCCGCTTCCGCAGGACGCCTCGAAGAGGCTATCGCCACCAAAGGAGAACGGTACAAAGACGCCTGGTTCGATGAGCTTCGAGTCAACCCAGTGCTGGTGCAGAGATTCTTTGACCACCAAGGCATGACCGCCACCCTGCGCCTCGAAGATTTGCCAGTCGACGCCCTCATGCAAAGCGAGTCGCACCTTTGCCCCATCAGGCAGCGAGAGTCCTACCGGCAACCAAGCATCAAGGGGCATGGATCATCCCCGAACGATATTGGCAGTCGCGAACATCTCGTCTTCCGCAGCCGTGCCAACCTTCATGTTGTCAAGTTCCCAGACGACGCGCCGGAGCTTGTCGATCTCGTCGGCCTTGATCGCTTCCTGTCCGATTGCTACCAGTTCGGCGTGCTTGCGCTTGTCCGGGAAAAGGTATGTTTCCTCGGCAAGGTTCTTAAACCAGTCGACCACGAACCAGTCCTGGCGCCAGAGGATTTCGAAGTTCTTTCCTCTGAGCTGCCCAAGGTGGCTCTCAAAGTCTGAGCTGTTGCTGTCGATGGAGCGCTGAGCGGTGCGAGACAGGTTATCGAATGCAGAAACTTCCGTCGGTCTCGCGTATTGGCGAACGCTTTCATTGAAGAAATTGACGCACCGATCCAAGTCGAGCTGTCGAATTTCCTTGATGTGTTCCTTCCTGACCTGCGCCAGCAGCTTTTTGGCTTCGAGAACGCTGTCCATGGCTTGCTTGGCAGTTTCCGGGTCGCTCTCACCGTCCTTAAGGTTGGCGGCCTGGTCGAGCTTCTCCATGGCTTGATCCAACTTCGGGTTGTCGACCTTCTGGGATACTGCCTGGAGACGGTACCGAACCGTTTCCGCATCCTCGCGAACCTGCAATGAGGCGCTGGTGTAATCGATCAACCCGCCATCACGCGAATAGAAGTTGTGAGTGCTGTTGAACGTGCCGCCGATGCTGGGCACGGTTACAGACAACCAGATGTTGCCGGAGTCGGATGCTTCGTACTCGCAGATCAAGTCAGCGCCGGCTGAGATCACGCCGCTTTCGAAGTCGTGGCCACGGATCGTAAACAGGCCAATCGGCCGGTTGTCGGTCACGGGGTCATCAATGTCCCCTTCCCACAGCTTGAAGTTGATGACGCCGTTACTGCCTGCCTTCAAGGATTCACCGGCCTTGTAGGTCTTCTGGCCTTTCTTTGGCAATGAATCGCCTTCCTTGACGATGAAGTCGAGCACCGCGCGGCCACCGAGCTTGTCGAGAACCTCGATACCAATGGATGACGAAGACGGAATGCCATCGATGGTGGCAGCCGTTCTGGTGATAACGATCTTGCTGTTCTCCAGCGAGATCGGCCCACCATTCGAATCGAAGACGAAAATCTTGAAGGTGTTCTCACCGGGTTTGGAGAGGGTAACTTCGACCGTGGCCCCATCCTTCAAGGCGACGCGGCCTGATGACCACCCGGTGTCCAGGCTATCGACCTGGAAAGCAGCGCCGGCCAAAGCGGTACCGCCAAGCTTGACGGCGATCTTGGCGCGCGAATCCGGGGTACGAGCGATGTAATTGAACGCCAGATCGAGCCGACCGCCGGCACTGATGGCGCCACGGGTGCTCTTGCGCCCGCGCGTCATCGAATTCCAGTCGATGGACTCCGCAAATACGGCAGCACCTTCGGCGACAGCGGTCATCGGATTCACGTCGGTCGATGGCGCGATGCCCAGTTCGAAGGCCACCTTGTCGCGCAGAGGTTTGTAGTGGGTCGGGCCGCCAACGAAAACCACCCGCTCGATGTCGTGCGGTGTCAGTCCGGCCTTCTCCATCGTCTCCCGAGCTGCCTGGATCGATTCAGTGATCTTGGGCTCGATCAAGTCGTCGAGCAAGGAACGCGGGAATGGGATGTCGAGGTACATTTCCTCGCCAGACGCGTCCTTGGCACCCAGTTCGGTCTCGGACAGGCCAATGACGGTTTCCTCTTTAGAGGACAGCTCGATCTTGGCCTTCTCCGCCGCCCACGTCGCCATCCTGACGACTGACCTGTACTGCGGATTGACGGTGAAATCTTCTGGGAGATCGAAGTTGTCCAACAACCAGGGCTTGACCACGTTGTCGAGCAGGATACGGTCGAAGTCGCGTCCGCCGCACATGGCAATACCGCCATGAGCCAGCAGATTGACGCGGCCGGCGATGCTCTCAGCGATGGCGATGTCCAATGTTCCGCCGCCAAGGTCATAGACGAGGAACACCCCGTCGCCCTTGCGATGCCGCATGACGCTCATCACCGCCGCGACCGGCTCTTGCATCAGAGCGACCTTGCCGAGGCCCGCCGCTTCGGCGGCCGACATGGTGGAGTCCTTCTGCATCTGATTGAAGGCCGCCGGAACAGTGATCACCGTTCCCGTCTCAGGATCGTTGCGGATTTCCTCGGGCAGAAAGCCGAACAGCACCCGCAAAATCTCCGCCGAGCATTCCTCGGGGCGCATCGTCAGGTTGATCGCCGGCAGCTTGATCGGGGTGCTTGTGCCCATCAGGCGCTTGAAGAGCACAGCGGCGTTGTCGGGATTTCGGGCCGAGTTGTTGTAGGCCCGTGCGCCGACGTACTTGTTGCCGCGCTTGTCGATGAAGATCGCGGAAGGCGTGACATCGTGCTGCTCAGGGCTCTTGTAGAGCTTGACGTTCTCGCCGTCGTAGGAGCAGATGGCGCTGTTGGTCGTTCCGAGATCAATCCCTACGTAGTTCTTCATTCCGCTACCTTCCGAAGCATTACCGTTCCTGAGCGTACAAGGCCGTCAGGCCCCATGATGATGGGCTCAACCATCTGATCGACGAGAAGCACGTCATCGGGTCCGAAATCACCAATATTGAGCGCGCTGGCAGCCATGCCTGCGTCGTAGGGGTGACCTTCGATGTTTGCAACGTGAAATCCGGCCTGGCTCAGGCAATCGTCCAGGCGCTTGAGGTAGTAGCGGTATTGGTTGATGTAACGGGTGCCTTCGCCGGCATCCAGTTTCATCAGGACGCGCTGAAAGAGCTTCGTAAAGCGCCAGCTTTCGATTACGAGGTCGAGGAGAGCCTTCTCCAGCCCTTCGTCTGTCGGGCTACTGCTTTCATCACCCATTTTCCGTCCCTTGTAGACCGCCTGGCGAAGATGCCGCCACGTCTTGTTGTTGGTGTTTTTGCTTTTCGGTGAAAAACCCACAAATTATGCACTGATGATGTTCCTGTAACAACTTCAGATACTCGCTACAACTAAAGTCATAGTCACGCATTCGCCTTTCTTCACCTGCTCTGCCATCGGTCGTATCTGACTCATCCCTTCACCTGCCCCGGCGCATCGAGTTCATACGCTTGGGCGATGCGGGCCACCAACTCGGCGACAGTGACATTGCCGAGTTGCAGCGCTTTCGGGTCGATCGAGGTATCAGACGCCACCACGGTAAGAAACTGCGTCATGTCATCGCCGATTTTTTTGTCAAGCGGAATGCGCGTCGCGGGCGCCAGCAGTTGCGACAGGCGCAGCACATCGTTGAGATGCTTGCGCACGTCCTTGGCGTCCACCTTGGCGCCCTGCTCTTTCCGCGTGTTGAGGTCTAGCCACGCGATCGCTTTCAACGGAATCAGGCGGTCTTCGCCCACCCACGGCAGACCACCGACTTCACGGCGTCCAGTCATGATGAATGCGTAATAAGACTCGTCCAACAGGATGGCGGACAGGCTGGAGACGGCTTCGTCCAGTGGTATCGGTGTGAGTCGACTGCCTTCGGCCGGCTGCAATCCGTGGGGTGCTCGCGCGAACAATTCGACCATCGCCGGGTAGCGGTCATCAGCGGGTTTCTGGAATCGATAGAAGATCGGTTTTCCCGTATCGCTTGCTTGGCGAATCTCGTATCCGCCGGCGTCGACAAACTTCCAGAAGGCCTGGCCAAAGGCTGCAGTCAGCGCCTCGACGTGCAGGACGATATCGAGGTCTTTGGTGGCGCGGAACGCCAGCCCGGCCTCTTCCATGGTCAAACTGGCGGCCGTGCCACCGATCAAAACGTATTGGTCGGCGTAGTCCGCGAACCAGCCATGGAAAACATCCAGCCCTCTCACCATGGCAGTTGCCCTTTCAGTTCGTCCAGTGCGAGTTGGATGCGGTCATCCGCGTTGCCTTGCAGGCTGAGCGTCAGCGAGAGCGGGTCAACCGTGGCCGCGCCAGGCAACAACGCCGGGCTGTAGCTCCACAACTGCCATTCACGTGCACCGGCAACGGGTTCGGGCAACTCCTGCAGGCCTGCGTCGCTCGCCGCCTTCCATTCCGTGGCGCTTAGGGCGTACACCGGCCACCTGGGCTCGGTCAACATTGAGTAGTGCGCCAGCGCGCTCAGGCCGGCCAATCGGCCCAACTGCTTGGCCATGGGGTCTTCATCAAGCACCCAGACTGTCCGCTTGACCGGAGTTCGCAATAGAGGCTTTGCCCGCTCCCATGTCTGCTGTGGAGGCTGCTCCATGCGCAGCCAGCGAGACCGGCCCACGGTGTACGCGGCGGCAAGTCCGGCGGCCGTCAGTTCCTTGACCACGCGCGACAGGGTCATCGGCGTATAGCCCAAGGCGACCGCAACCGTCGAAGGTTGCCATTCGGCCTGCCAAGGCTGGTGCAGCAGGGCCGTGATCAGCATGGCCTGCGCGGAAGGACTCAGTGCTGACTGCGCCGTTGGTGAGCGCTGCCGGAAGTATTCACGAAGGTCGAGGCCTAAGTCCGGCAAATAGAGCTGGTTGCCTGGAACGATGAACGGGATTTTTTGCTCGATCAGCCGTCGACGTTCGTAGGAGGCCAAGGCATCTGTGACGTAAACCGCTGGCTGTCCGGCCAACGCCCTTACCTTGTGCAACCACGTTCGAACCTCGCTGAGAGACTGTTTTTGTTCAGTACGTACCATTGCCAGCACAATGGAATGTCCCAGCAGTTCAATCTCCCCGAACTGAAAGGTGTCCCGCAGGAAGTACGGCAACTCGTTTTCTCGCGCCCACGGCTTCACACTGGGCGTGGGAATACCCAAGACCTCGTGGAGGTAGTGTCGAACGGCGGTAGCGAGGGCCAACATGGATAAACGACCAAGGTAACCAATATTACGCACGATAACACAGGTAATGTTATCGTGCAAAACAAAGGTATCCAATTCCTCCATCCTCTACACGCACGCTTCGATGATCGGTGATCGACAGCCCTCGGCAAGCAAGTCTTCTTCAGCAGTTCGCACTACAGTCGGGCGTACGGTTATCTGTCGCCCGAATCGCAATCCGCCCGGAACGCACACGAATCGCACGTTTTCAGGGATGAGGACTTGCGAGGCAAAACACCACGTCCCGCGAGAATTTCTTCCCGCCTCCTGACCAACGCAACCACCTGCTCGCCAGTCATCAATTTGACGAAATGCGCGATCGGTAAGGCTCGCCGGGTCGGCGCCTTCACCATCACATACCCGTAGGAGGCCACCGACTGCCCCGTCTGCCCCATCACCGTCATCCTCTGGGCGGACAACTGGATCACGTCCGACAGGAAGGGCTGGTTGCTCCAGCGAGTCTTGAACTCCACCAACACGAGCAGACCGGAGGGCATCCGGTATGCTCGGTCAAGTCTCGCCACCAGTCCGACGGGCGTGGAAATCCGGAACAGTCTTTCCATATAGACCAACTCGGCATCCCGCAGCGCTGCCGGTCGTGAGGCCCGCTCAGCCTGAGCGGCATGGGTCTCAACTGATTGCCTCCGCGCAATGACAAGCGCGAGGCACACGATAGCAACGGCGCAACCGACGCCCCATGTTAGTGCCGACACTTGCCGTCCCCACGCAAGCCTGACCAGCACCGAAGCGCCGTCGCTATCGCCCCCAACACCATGCGCATTGGAACTTGCAAGGCAGGCCATCGGCGCAGAACGACGCAGAGGCCGGGCGCCCCGCGATAGTAAAGGCGGATCACCCGGCGTCCCCAAGCGCTGGGTCGTAGCACCTCGTCCCTGAACCGGCGCAGCATCTTTGTCTGCCAAGCCTCGCCGAACACGCAGGTGGCGATGAAACAGCGCCCCTTCCGATCGGCCAGCCCGGAAGCCACCCGTCCTTCCCGATAGAACTGCTCGTGCTCGACCAGCCCGCGCGCCCGGGCTTCCCGCTGCCAGGCCGTGCGCCGGCTGCCATGCATATGCTCGAACACCACCAGCCGTTCGCAGCGGCCCATCTGCGCCAGGTCCGAAGCATTGACCATCCGATCATCCGCTGACCGGAGCGATCGCTTGCCCATGGCCGCCTCACCCGTCGATCGCTGGCGCGAAGATGTCGTTGGTGATGTCGCCATTGCCCTCCTGCGCCCCACTTGCGGAAGGCTGATAGGGCAAGCCGGGCCTCATCCCGGCGAACACACCCTTCTGCGCCAGCAAGCCATCGTAGGCCAGCACGCGCAGGCGATTGACCCGTTTCGTGCCCTTGTGAAACTGGATCAGGTCGTCATACAGGCGCGGATGGTCGGCCCGCGCCAGTTCGAAGACGAGACGAATGGGCATGGGGTCCTTTCCGGTTTCGATACTCATTCGACTTCTCCCGGACCATCCTGGCCCCGCTCCTTCCCGGTGGCGACCATCACGCTGCGCGCGTGGTTCTGTCCCGCCAGTTGAAAGCCCCGCACATTGGCGAACATCGGTTCCCTCACTTCATGGATGCGGTGCTTCGGAAACGCCGCCTTCACCGCCTTGCGGAACAGAAACGCCCCGCCGCCGACCAGGATGATGTTCTGCAGGCTGTGCGGCGCCTCGATCCACTCCTTCATCGTCGAGACGGCTTGCTCGGCGACGGTTTCGGCCAGGGGCAGCAGGCGCTTCATGTCGTAGGGCTTCTGGAAGATCACCGGCTGCTTGCTCGTGCGCAGCGCCAGATCGATCGCGTCGTAGTCCCGGTACGGCGAGCCGATATCCTTGGTGATCTCGGCCGCCAGCAGGCGCAACACATCGGACATGCCGCGGTTGAAGGAGTAGCTCTGCTTCTGCACGAAACGCATACCCCGGGCCACCAGCCAGTCGAAGGTGCGCGAGCCCGGATCAATGATCAGGCTCTGCTCGTTGCCGATGATCGCCATCTTCTGGTGCTCGGAAGCGTAGTGCACCAACGCCCCTTGCGGCTGGGGCACGGCCAGGGCCTTACCCACGGTCACGGCCTTGCCGCCGCCGATGTCGTGCCGGCCGGTCATGGCCTTCTCCAGCGCCGCCTTCTTGACCGCGAAGAGCGCCACCGGCAGGCCGACCACCAGCAAGTCGATGCGGCTCAGCTTCATCATGCTGAGCGCCCCCCGCAGCAGCGCCATGTACTCGGGCGTCTCGGTGTATTCGTCGTGTAGTTGTTTGGCGCGGAAGGTGTCGGCGGCGAGGCTCACATCCGGCCCGACCTCGTAGAACAGCGGGCCGATGGGGATGCACACCGTCTTCTTGCGCTCGCTCGCCGGCCACGATGGCGAGTCGTCGCTCGACGGATAAGCGACCGACGGGAAACTGGCGCAGCGGATGTCGGTACCGGCTGCGGCTGTGACGAACTTGGTGTTGCCGGATCCGACATCCACCGCTCTGACGATCAATTCCATGGCAAGACTCCGAGGTAGGTTTCAGGTCGATCAGCATCGGCAGGGCGATCTGATCCCGCCACACGAAATCCCCACTCAAAGAGGCCGATTTCGGCATCGGGCTCGGCCCGCTGTCAGCAAACCGGCGATGCACGGACATTTCGCTGACACCTGAAAGCGTCATCCCCCAGCGGGGCTGCGTGTGTGTCACTACGCTCTCATTCAAATAGCGGGCATCAACCCCATGCGCGGCAGTTGCCGCCAGAGCGGTCCGCGCGCGAGCATCACCCTGAGTTCCCCCGCTCAGGACCAGAGGCAGAGATTTCCCCCGTCAAGCCCGCCCGCCGCCTCGTTGCCCGCAGCTTTGCGACAATAAATGCGCCTTACCGCAATCTCCCGGGCGCGCAAGTGCCACCCGCAATCCTCCGCAAATCGCCGCGCTTTCGAGCCGCCCGCTTGACCGCCCTCCCCGCTTGGCGTCAACTACGGTTTCCCGAGGGCCATCCTGGCCCCGCTCCATCGCGGAGCAAAAGGCGTCGCAGTCGTTACCTGCCCTTGAAGCGCCGGTCTCGAACCGGCAATGCCGTCGCCCTTGAGGCGGCGGTCCCGAGGTCTTTCTCGTAGTGCATGTCCCTGGCTTGGCCAGCGTTCATCGCTGGGCGCTCCCTGAAGCGCACCACGGACAACAGAGCACCCGGCCGGCACCCGATGCCGTGCCCCTGTTCCCGCCATCCTTTGAGCACGCGTTCCACGCAGCGCGCGGCCGTGTTTGCCCGCTTGGGCTCCCCGCGCGTCTTCGCTCACACCCTCGACACCGCCCTGGACTTTCGGTCAGGGGCGGACCCATGCGAGTGGATGGCGCTACGACTCCAGAACCGATCCACCAGATGGCGCGAGGCCTGACCTCGCCGCCGATGCCCAAGCCACGCCCCAGAGGCCGG